>Ga0081539_10000052_pt1 | contig 268240 bp, 237 predicted proteins | sample TabmetS4T2R2_FD_71023 | JGI IMG/M metagenome (GOLD analysis project Ga0081539, IMG submission 71023) | Tabebuia heterophylla rhizosphere microbial communities from the University of Puerto Rico - S4T2R2 | ecosystem: Host-associated > Plants > Roots > Rhizosphere ...
TCCGGCGCAGGCCGGGACCGGACGATTGGTGATGGCAATCGTCGCGTCAACCGACGGAACCAATCTCGGCGCGGATGTTAGCAACACGGGTGCGACCGGGACGAACAACTTCCTGGACGCGACCAAGCTGACGCAGGTGGGCAACATCGTGAAGATCGACAATGCGCATCTGCCGCTCTTCACGATTCCGACGGGCATCAATTGCAGTACAACGCCGTGTGACACGTTCGACACCCGACCGGAAATTCCCAAGGAATGCTTTGGCGTCGACTATAACTGCTCACGTTTTGGCGACTTGAATGCCGCGCCGCCAAACACCGCGCCGTACGATCCAACCAATAACGGCCTGACGAGGTTCCCGTTCAAATGCCCGATCATTAACACCGGCAACACAACGCAGTACACTTTCCAGAGGACGGTGCGTTTTTCACCGACGGGTGAGAACCGCATTAACAGCACGTATGATGTTCGGCGCGTGGTCGAGGTCGGCCTCGTAAAATCGCGCGGCTCAATTGTGCCGAACCCGCTGCCGGCGAATGTCGCGGCAATTCAGATCGGCGGGTTTCAGGGTGACGTAAAGATTTATCGACGATGAGCGGGAAGAAAGCAGCCAGAGCAGGTTTTTCACTCGTTGAAGTGACGCTTGCTCTTGGCATCGCGGGTTTTTGTCTGCTGTCTATATTCGCGCTGCTGCCGATCGGCGTGAAAACAAACCAAACGTCGTTCTCGCAGACCGCCGCAGCGACAATTTTGTCAGATGTGGTTGCTGATCTTCGGGCGGCGTCAGCAGCTCCGACATGCAGTGTCGGCTGTACATCTCAGCTTTATTCGATAAACATTCCGGCGAAGAACGGCTCCAACACCACTGCGCAGCATCGATATTTTGACAGCGAAGGCGTAGCCAACACGCTGCTGCAAGCCAACTCGCGGTATCGGCTGGCGATCACTTTTCCAGCAGGCACGTACGCGACATTGGCAGACATAAAGATTAGCTGGCCGGCGGCGGTTGATCCAACCGTGACGACGAACACGCCGGCGGGCTCGATCGAAACGGTCGCCGCGTTTTCCCGGCCTTAGCCTATGCAGAGGTCACAAGTCAGAGATCACAAGTCAGCACCCGGACCGCGCTGCGGAGGTGTCGCACCGAAGCGAGCCGCAGGAGGATTCACCTTGGCCGAGATGCTGGTGGCCGGAGTGGTGCTCGCGTTGATGGTCCTTTTCGTGACGCGGCTCGTCAATCACGCGGCCATCGTTGTGACGCAGGGCAACAAGCACATGGAAACCGAATCGCATGTGCGGCCGCTTTTCGACCGTCTGGCGCTCGATATTGCTCAGATGGTCAAACGAACCGACGTGAGCTACTACCTGAAGAATCAGTTCCAGACCGCCGGGGCGCTAATGGACAATGGGAACAAAGGCCCGAACGATTGGCTGGCATTTTACACGGGAGTGCCCGGTTATTATAACGACAACGACACTACGATAGGGAGATATAATAGTCGGTACTCGGTGGTGGCTTACCGGGTCAATACCGATACGACCTCTGCATCCTTTGCTAAAGTGGAGCGGATGGCGAAGGGGCTATTTCTGAATGGCGCTTATTCCAGCTCGGTCGGTTTTAACGACGTGACCCCTTTGATGTTTCTCGCGCCCGCGCCAGGCCAACCGTACACGAACCCTGATAGTTATAACACGACAATCGACAATTACTGGCCGGCTGCGACAAGGCCGTCGCCTGATCCGAACTATTACTGCTGTGACACGTGTTCGGTATGCAAGGACTCTTACCAGAAGTATGAGCTGATTGATCCGCAAGTTTTCAGATTTGAGTATTATTATATGACGAGTGCGGCGACGCCGGCACTGGTTTCATATCCGACCGGCTCGTTCAAAGATCCGACCCTAAATTGGCATGATCCGAATTACATCAACATTAAAGACGTCGCGGCGATTGTTGTCGCCGTTGCCGCGATCGATCCGCAAAGCAGAAAACTTCTTACGGATGATCAAATGCGGACGATCCTGATTCCGAAGCTATCTGACTACACGCCCAGCATTTTAAATTATGGAAAGGCCGGCGCCCTTTTGGCGGAATGGCAGAACACGCTTCAAAATGATGCGCAGATAAAGGCGCTGCCCTTGCCGGCACGGCAGGGCATTCGCCTCTACGAGCGCTATTTTTATCTGACGCAATGAACTCTCTTCGCACAGATCGGGATTGCTCTAGCCACGTCGCTGTGCCCCGTTTCTCGTCAATCTTTGGAAAGCGTGCGGACGCTCCCCGGGACTATGGTTACAAAATGGGAGGAAGGCGCGGCGCCGCGCTCATCATTACGCTCGCCTTCATCGTTCTGCTTACCGGATTGGTGTTTGCCTATTTTTCGCGGGCAACGACTGATCGACAGCTTTCCAACGCCAGTTTCAATAATGCAGCGGCCGACCTACTGGCGCGCAGTGCGCTCGACGTCGTGGTGAGCGATTTCAAGCAGGAAATCGCCGCCGCGCCCAACGTTACACCCGCAAACATTCTTCCGAAGCGAAGCGGTAATCCAGGCTTTACCGTTGCAACAGGCAGTAGCACGCCTGCCGATAAGATACCTAATTTGATCCGGCGCAGTTTCCGATCAGATGCAGCTGGTGTGACCAGCCGCGCTTCGGCCGTTAACTCGACTGAGGTTTCGGTGAACGGTCGCTCGATTAGCGCAGACCGCTGGAATTCACACTTACTAATTCCACGTGCGAATCCAGGAGGAAGTGACATTGACACCAGCCCGATACCAGAGTTTATACCTCCGGATTGGGTCCTGATGACGCGGAACGGTCCAGTTGCTTTCTCGAGTTGGCAGTCGAGTCTCGCGGATCGGACGAACGCCAATTACGTTGTTGGTCGATACGGTTATGCCGTTTACGATGAAGGTGGTCTGCTCGACATGAATGTGGCCGGCTATCCGTACCCAAACGGACCCGGAGGGACCCCTTCCGTGACGGACATTGGAAGAAAAGGAGTCCTCACTTTTGCTGATTTAGCGGGAGTCAGCAGTTCACCGTACACAATTATGAGTGATTCCGCTGTTAACAAATTCGTTCTGTTTCGGAGCTTCGCGACAGCTGACAGCACAATAAAAGTGGATTGCAGTACAGCCGCATATTTCACCTCCGTTTGCGGTACTTCACCAAAGGGTTTCCTCAACGTGTACCTCGGCGGTTGTACGCCTGCAACACAAGTCGGTACCACACAAGACTTTGGTCAGGTCAATCGGGTCAGCAGTAACGCGTCCGGACCAATTCGAACAGATCAGAACTTTTTGACCCGCCAGGAACTGATCAAATTCCGGCTGGCCAACTGCAGGTCCGGCTGTTCCGCCGTTGCCGCTCCTGATGCGCTTCAGTATTTAGGGACTTTCTCGCGCGAACAGAACAAGCCGAGTCTCCCGCAGGTGCGAGGTTCGAGTTTGGTTTTTCCACAGAGATTCCATCTTGGTCAGTTCGCGGACGTAATGCCGAATCCACTCAACGCGAATTCTGTGCAGACCAATTTTGGCCTACGTTGGGCCGGCAGTTTTTGGCAATATTGCGGCCAACCACCCAATACTGCACTGCTCAGCGCGATTCCGCCGATCAACACGAGCGGCCCGATCGATTTTTTCCAATACCTCAATTACGCGCTTAATCCAACGTGGACTGGAACGACGGCCGACTCCGCAAACATCAACAGCACGCTCACTATCGGTGCTGCCATTATTGACCAATGTCATCCCAATACCGACGCGTACAGCAACACTGGTAGTCTCGCGACCGGGAGCACGACGACGAGGATCGACTATAGCGGCGGCACAGTGTACGGCATGAGAAATTTTGATCCAAATCGGCCGGCCGCAGCTCCCGCTGCAGCAGCCAATTACTATTGTTTGAATCGTCCCTTTCGGAACGTAGGTGAGCTTGGATATGCGTATAACGTGCTCAGAGCCGCGACCTTGAACTTTAAAGATCCACCGCCAAGCAGCGGCACGAACAACGATGCCGCAATTCTTGACTTGTTCACTTACAACAACGCCGGCCCACGCTCGGGAATCGTGAATCTGAACACACGACAAGCCCAGGTGCTCACAGCGGTGCTCACTAAAGTTCTGACGTCTGACTGGGATTCGTGGACTTCCTCACCGCTGGGCAGAGGAACGACGACTCTGGCGGCCGGCGCCGCGAACACAATCGTAAACACAACCGAAAGTGCCTTGGGCAGTTCATCCAATGCGGCTCTGAGCCGCGCCGATACCGCCCGTTTTGCTAGCTTGGCGACCGGTGCGCCGTTTACGACAAGTGAGGAAGCGCGCGAAAGCGTTTCGCGAGCGATTGCCGAAGTTGCGCAGACGCGCACTTGGGGACTGCTCATTGATCTGGTCGCGCAGACCGGCCACTACCCACCCAGCGCGACAGCGCTGAAAAATTTCGTGGTCGATGGAGAGAAACGCTATTGGCTCCACGTGGCGATCGATCGTTTCGATGGAAGCATTGTCGGTCAGCAACTGGAAGAGGTGCTTGAGTGACCGATTTTTAGGCAAGCGCGAACGTGAAACGATAGCAAATTCCTAGTGTGAAGTCCGATTCCTCTCACCCGAAGTCAAGCAATGCGGGCATTCATCGTCGGGCTTGGACCTATTTTTCCATTGTGATCGTGATCTGCTGGTTTGGAAGTGCAGCGACTATATTCGCGCCGCCCAAACCCAGTCCGACCCCGACTCCGGCTCCGACGGCAACACCCAGTCCGACCGCCACACCCGCACCGTGTCCGAGCCTCGCCTGCGCGGGGTTTGATACAGCCAGTCCTGTTGGTAATGGGACACCGTACCCGATCCAGCTTACTTTGGACGAGCTTAACGCTTGGCTCGCCTATACGAGCGTGAAGTGCTCAGGAATATTGATGTATTCCAGCACCGTCAGCGAGACGCTTACAAATCTTCCGCTTACCATGAACAGCACCGGCGCAAGCTGCGATCGAAGATTGCTCGCGTCGGGAGTGAGTCCGAACCAATTTACGATTTATCTAGGTGCGGTTTCCACCGGTATGCTGAGCTCGTACGCTTCGACGCCCAACATTATCTGCCGCACCGATGGAACAGGAACGACCTACTACTATCCGAAGATCATCGTTTATGTCACCTACGACGGCGTCGGAAGTCCGCTTGGAGACTTATACTCCTTGTCGTCACTCCCAACCGGCTCGGGTACGACCGTCGCCGGCACGGCTTTTCCCGGTGTAACAGCAACCATTTTCGGCAAGCCTCCGATACAGCTTTACGGATATGCGCCAGGATTGACGCGGGTCAGCGGCACTTTGTCCTTTACAAATCCTTAAATCCCCACGAAGCGATGTCGCGGGGTCGGCGATACGGTGACTGATCGGTTATCACGAATCGGCAATCGTCTGACTTCACGGGAAGATCGAATCAGCGATCTAATATTGGCCGGAGTGCGAGGTGCTGGTGGCGGTGCGGCGTCTTTTTCGCCGCGGTTATCGGTTCAGCGTTATCAGCTCCGGGGACTCACAACCCGTGAACGGTTCCCAGCCGGCCATGCTGCGCCGCGGAGCGAAACCTTTCGGCGTAGCCGCGGCGAAGGCTGGTGATCAGTGATCGGTTCTCGGTTATCGGTTATCGGTTCGCGGGGATCAGAACCGGAACCGGTTGTAATCCGCGTGCGTGCCGATCCAGAACCAGGCGACGGTGTTGCCTTCCCGTAAGCCGAGTGCACGGTAGTGTTCTCCGATTCGAACGACGCAGATCCCGTTGCGTCGCTCTTCAAAATGAAGCGAGGCATGGTAAGGATCGCGTTTCCAGAGCGCGTATTTTTCGCGCGCGAGTTTCTGCACTTGTGCGGGCAGCGTGTTGAAGAATTTCCAGAAACGCTTTTGGGCCTTGCCGATCACGGCAACTCATCGAGCCGCCCGGCGCGGATGTCCTCCCGCACTTCATCCAATAGGGGTCGCAGCCTTCCTTCCTCACTGAAATCCGCGTCGATTTGCCGGTCCCAGGCAGCGTTTTCCCGTTGGCGAATGAAGGATGCAAGCTCTGCCAGCTCATCAGCCGACAGCGCGTCGACAGCATCCTTGATTTCGCTCAGACTCATCGCGCGAACAATACCGCGTGCCGGTCTGCTCGCAAGCCCGCGGCCAAGCGCCAAACCGTCAGATCTGGACCTAATTTTTGCGATCTTCTGTGGAAGAGAAGTTATCGGTTAATGGTTTTTGATCGGCCGAGTCCGAGGACGGACATGCTGGCCCGAGAGGCGTATGTTGCCGGATGATCACGGGAGGCGTAAACTGCAGACTCGAATATGACGGCGAACGCCTTGCGCGAAGCGATCGATTCCGGCAAAGCTTTTCGGTTGCGCTCCGGCGATGGTGCGATCATCGACGTGCCGACACGGGACCATGCGTTTCTCAATCCAACCGGCCGGCTCGTGGTCGTATTTACCGATGATGACGGCGCGCGGGTGTTGGATGTCGCGCTGATCACGGCGATCGATTAGGAGAAAGCGCCCGAGGAGCTCGGCAGGTCGCCGGATCGTGGGTGATTCTTCGGAAAGGCTTTGTTTCCTTCGCGATCTTGAAACTCACTCGTTGCCCGCACTCGTAGACGCGGCGCCCTCGCCGCGCCCTTCAGAAGAACGCGACGGGGGCGTCGCGTCCACCTCGCCGCGCCTCTTGAGAAGACGGCGTAGACGCGGCGCCCACGCCGCGCCCTTCAGAAGAACGCGACGGGGGCGTCGCGTCTACCTCGCCGCGCCCTTCAGAGAACGCGACGGGGGCGTCGCGTCCACGAGAACCGATAACTGATAACCGCTAACTAACAGATTAATACTGGCCGGAGTGCGAGGAGCTGGTGCTGGTGGCGGTGCCCAGGCCGGTCGCGCTGCCGGCGCCCGGAGTGGTAATGCCAGGGGGGACGGTGGCGGTGCTTTCGGTGGTTTCACAGCCCGCCAGGGCAAAGCCGAACAAGATCGACAAAAAGATTAATTTCATACGCTCTGACTAATAAGTGCCCAGTGACGGGTGACAAGTGCATCCAAAATGTTCGCATCTTTTGAGCGGCGGGATTGCGATCTTCTGCTCGAGAATTTTTACAGAATGGAGGGAGGGCCGAATCGCGCAGGCGTTTGGCACAAACGCCTCTACAACCCTCGACATTGGACGTTTCGGCGTTGGGCGTGGGATGTTTGAACTCAGAAGGTAAACGCCGAACGCTCAACGTCGAACTCTGAATGTCGAATTGAAAAAAAGTCAGCGGGTGAGGGGAATCGAACCCCCGTGTGCAGCTTGGGAAGCTGCCGTTCTGCCATTGAACTACACCCGCGCTACAGAGGAGTGAACTCCGAAAGCTTTCGCGAGTGAATAGTGACTGGTGAGAGGTGAATAGTCAACGTGGTCGCGCTGGCTCGATGTCGATCTAACCGCCGCCTTCATTGCAGCCGCGTTCCCCTGCGACTTTTGGGTGGGGCGGCGCACGACGCCGCGGCTACAGCATCACTGCCAGGAGATGACGTCGTCGGATTGGATACCGGTAGTGGTGTCTTTGTAGATGCCGTTGCCGGCTACCCCGAGCTTGGCATCGATCCCGAAGGACCATGCAATTACGCCTTCGCTAAGCGGATTGTTGCCCGCGCCGCCCGAGGTCGGCGCGCCGTATGGGTTGGTAAGGCCATTGTTATAGGTCACGTCGATCTCGATGTTGTAGGGCGAACCCCACGGATCGACGAACGCGCCGGGCGTAACCGCATAGCCGTTCATGGTCGCTGCCTGGGTGGCAATTCCTGACTTGGGTTGGGTCGCGTCTTTGACATCGGGCGGCGAGATGAACACGATCTGGCGTGGATTCATGTTTTGCACCAGCGCCTGGTTGCCGTTCAGGTTGTTGCGCAGGACATCCATAAGCGCGTCGTTCGATCCAAAACTGGTCGCACCGGCGGGCACGGTGCCGCTTCCGAAATAGCCGTCATTCGCGGTCGACGTTGTGTTCACCGGATAGCGCCCGTACTCGGTGTAAAAGGCGTTCACGGCGGCGGCGATCTGGGTGAGATCGTTCTTGGCCTGGGTCTTTTTCGCGTTCTCCTGCACGCCGCGAAACGCGGGGAACAAAAATCCGATCAAAATGATGATGATGCTGATTACAACGAGCAACTCGAGAAGAGTGAATCCGCCTTCGCACGAGGCTAGGGCGCGACAAGAGGCCCGCGCGTTTGCGCGGACGCGGGCCCACTGAGCGGTTGGGCGTCGCTCGGGGCAGGCTTGGATGATGAGTGACGAGTTCATGTCGTTGAATCCTCTAATGCGCGTGCAACCGGGAGTTTACCTGAACTGACGAATGAGCGCACGCGCAAACTTCACCCGCCGGCGGGCGCGTGGTGGCGCTGCGCGATCGCACCGCTCCAGCGGCGCATCTGTTCCGGAAAGGGGCACTGCGCGCAGTCGGAATTGTCCTGCAAACAAAAGTCCTCGTAAATTTGGAGGAGCGCCTGCTGGTGCGCGACGGTTCGGCTGAAGAGGACGCGGCGCGGATCACTGCCGAAAAGCCGCGTGGCAGCGGTTTCCAGGCGGCGATTGGAGAGACGCGCCGGCAGGGTCGCATATTCCCGCCACAGCCCGGGCGCAAACGGCGTCGCCGGATCGATCCGCGGCCGGTCGGATTCGCCATGGCGAACATCGTGCGCGACCCAGTAGGGGAAAAGGACGTTGGCCAGAATCTCGGCTGCGCGCGATTCGCCGACCAGCGCCATGGCAGACGGCGCCTCGGCGGCGGTCAGGGTGTAATGGAAATCCCAAAACGGATCGGTCAATGCGTCAAAAAAATCGCTCATCGCGGCGGTGGTGCGGTGGCGCACGGCGCGGTGGAACGCCGGCCACTCCCGCACGAGCGTGGCCAGAGCGGCGACCCGGCGTTGCGGATGATTGAGCGGACGCGTACTGCTCAGGCGCCAGATTTTTTTGGGCAAGATCAACCGCTGCAGTCCGTCGCGATGCGGCCACCATTTGTCCCACAGCTGGCGAACATATTTCCTTGTCGATCTTGCATAGATGTCCAGATCGGGCGCTTCGAGGAAACCAGCCACGCCGAAGAGGAGCGCCGCGGAATGCTCGAGGTTTTCGCGCAACATCCGCAACGGCAGCCGTTGCGTGAGCAGAGTGAACGGCAATTGGTTTTGTTTGTAGCCGAGCGCGGCGGCCACGCCTTGAAAGAGCGCTTCATCCCGGCCGTGCGTCTCGATTTTCGTGCGCATCTCCGCGGCCTTCTGTTGCAAACGAAACTGCGCCGCCGCGTCGAGAACGCTGCGCACATGTTCTTCGGGCAACTCCTTGAACGGCGCCTGGCAACGGCCGGCTCGCGCGAGCGGGATGTTGGCACTGAAACTCTCCGGCAATGAATGGGGGTCCACGCGCACCTGCGGCACGGACCGGTTCGATTTCGTGCGCGTGAAAAAGGTCCGTTCGCCGGCATGGACGAAAACGTGGAGCACCGTGGGTTCGAACGCCGGATTATCGGCGTGCCCATGCATCTCCCAGTTGCGATCGGTCAGATCGAACTCGATGCAGCCGCGGAGCGGTTCGCCGCCGTTGAGACGAATGGCGGCGTCGCTGAAATCCGGGCCCGATTCGCGGTTCCAGACGCCGAACTGGACGATGTCGATCTTGTCGCCGGCGGTGGAAATGAATTGTTTGCCAAAATCGCCCGCGAACCAGCGCGCCTGGAGTTCGAGCTCGGTCGGAGTCCGTTGCACCGGGAAAAGCGCGCGTTCGCGCACCCGCGCGGCCTGGCGGATTGCGGCGTAACTCTCCGTCATGTGCGAGACCTTAACAGGTAGGGGCGATTGACCTCAATCGCCCGTTGGGCGCGGCGTGATTTCACACGGCGGGCGGTTCGGGTGAACCGCCCCTACCTCGGCGGCGCCGGCCGCGCACAGGTAGGGGCGATTGACCTCAATCGCCCGTTCGCGCGGCGTGATTTCACACCGCGGGCGGTTCGGGTGAAGCGCCCCTACCTCGGCGGCGCGGCCGCGCACAGGTAGGGGCGATTGACCTCAATCGCCCGTTGGGCGCGGCGTGATTTCGCCCGGCGGGCGGTTCGGGTGAACCGCCCCTACCTCGCGGCGGCGACTTCTTCTTCGATCGTTTTCTCCAACGGCCAGATGGGCGTGTTCACGCGCAGGCGCAGATCATCGACAATCTTGCTCACCACCGCCGCTTCGGACCGTGGAAAGATGAAAATGTATTTGGGATTTTTTTGGCCTTCAGGCGTGATCGTGAGGTTTTCGGAAAGAAACTTCGGTTCCCGCGCCACCGTTGCGCCGCGCAAATCGAGGGTTTGGGTGAGCGCGCGGCCGCGTCTGCGTTCGACGAAGAGCAGCTTCCGCGGGTCTTCGTTCAACGCGATCAATGTGCCGGGAAGATTGGACGGGAGCCGGCGGCCACGCGCGCTGATGCACGGCACGGCCCAGGCGATGGTTTGACCTTGAATGTTCTGCCGCGCGAACTCGGCGCTGAGGCCGCTCGGCAGAGTGTCAGGCAATTTCGCGGCCAGACTGCCGTCCGCCCGAGCGTTCAATTTTTGCCAGGCCAGCCAGATTTTCACCTTCATGGCCCGCAGAATTTTGGGCGCAAAATAAAAGAAGCAGAAGATGGCGAGGGCGAAGATCGAGAGGGCGAGGAGGGGGTTGTGATAGATGAAAGCCAGTCCGCCGAGCACGACGGCGTCTTCCGTGACGCTGAGGGCGATGTTTGAGAATGGTTCGGGCGAAGTGTTGCTGGCCAGGCGGGTGGCGGCTTTGGCGGTGTGACTAACCAGACTGGTGCCGCCGGCGCACAGGGCGATCAGCGTCGTCATGGCGGGACTGGGATGACCCAACACTTGAATGGCGAGCAGCGCGCCGCCGATCGGCCGGATGAGAGTATGGACGGCGTCCCAGATCGAATCGACCCATGGAATTTTGTCGGCTAAAAATTCGAGCAAATAGAGGCCGCCGGAGATGCCAATGATCCAGGGGTTGCCGAGGATTTCGAGCGATTGATACTGCGGCGCGAGGGTGATCCATTGGAAATGGATGGCCAGGCCCGTGACGAACACGGTCAGATACAAATTGATCCCGGCGAGCGCGGCCAGCCCGAGCGCGACGGAGAGGAGATTGAGTCGATCCACGCGGAAATTATCGGTGCGCCCGCAGCAATGTCACGGATTCAAATGACGAAATCCGAATGACGAATGACCAAGGAATGATTAAATCACCAACATGCTCGACATCCGCTTGATTCGCGAAAAGGCAGATTTTGTCCGGGAACGGCTGGCGACACGCGGCGGCGGGGACGAAGCGAAGATCGAGGAAGTGCTGCGGGTCGATGCCGAGCGGCGCAAAACCGAGACCACGCTGCAGCAGCTCAACGCCGAGCGTAACCGTTTGAGCAAGGAGATCGGCGCAAAAAGATCGCGCCAGGAAAGCACGGAAGAATGGGAAGCTCAGGTCCGCCAGATTGGCGAACGTATTGTCGATCTTAGCCGGCAGACCGCCGCCGCCGATGAGGCCCAACGCCATTTGCTTCTCCAAATTCCCAATCTGCCGCATGCCAGCGTGCCGATCGGCGGCGACCCCGGCGCGAACCGGCTCGTGCGCAGTTGGGGCGACAAACCAAAGTTGACCGGCGAGGTCCTCGATCATGTCGCGCTCGGCGAGAAGTTGCATCTCCTCGACTTCGAACGGGCCGCGAAACTGAGCGGCAGCGGTTTCATCTGTTTTACCGGCGAGGGCGCCGGGCTGGAGCGCGCGCTGGTCAACTTCATGCTCGATCTGCACACGCGCGAGCACGATTACCTCGAGATCAGTCCGCCGTTTCTCGTGCGGCGCGATTGCATGATCGGCACGACCCAGTTGCCCAAGTTCGAACCGGACATGTACGGACTGGAGAACGGCGAATTATTTCTCGCTCCCACCGCGGAAGTGCCGGTGACGAATTTTTACCGCGAGGAGATTCTCGCGCTTGTCGATCTTCCGAAGAAATTCGTCGCTTACACGCCCTGTTTTCGTCGCGAAGCGGGCTCGGCCGGGCGCGAGACGCGGGGCATGATCCGGGTGCATCAATTCGACAAAGTCGAGCTGGTCAAGGTCACGACGGCCGAGGCTTCCTACGAGGAACTTGAAACGCTCGTCGCCGATGCCGAGCGGGTTCTGCAACTGCTGGGGTTACACTATCGCGTGATCGAGCTTTGCACGGGTGACCTCGGATTCGGCTCGGCCCGCACTTACGACCTCGAAGTCTGGTCGCCGGGTCAGGACTCCTATCTCGAAGTCTCGAGCTGTTCGAACTGCGAAGATTTCCAGGCGCGCCGCATGAACCTTCGCTACAAAGATGCGAACGGGAAAAACCGGTTTTGCCACACGCTCAACGGCTCGGCCCTGGCCTTACCGCGGTTGTTCGCCGCCTTGATCGAAAACAATCAGCGGCCGGACGGGACGGTGGCGATTCCGAAGAAACTGCAGCCCTACTTCGGAAATGACGAAATCCGAATGACGAAGGAATGACCAAATGACGAACAATGTGGGAGGGGCCTCGGTGCCGCGATCGTATCGCTCTTCGCGACGCTGAGGTCGCTCCCGCATTTCATTCGGGCTTCGTCATTGATTCGTCATTCGTCATTCGCTCGCCGCGCCGAAGCTCGGCGGCGGCGGGAGCTTCGTCATTATCAAACAAGCTGAGTTGCCGGCGATCTTCCTTTGCCAGCTCTTGCCCGGTTTCACCGGGAAGCGATAGCTCGAAGCCGAGACGCGCGGCAAAGCGTTGCGCGGTCTCCGGAGCAAAGCCTTCGAAGTGGTTGCTGACGAATACCCAGACGTTGCGGACTTCGCCGAGGTGGCGCTCGATTTTGAGCGACCAACTTTCGAGCGCGGCCTCGCGTTTCCACAGTAAACGATCGTAACGGTGCACGAACAAACCGTCCTTGTCGTACTTGGTGGCGTAATCCCCGAGCAAGCGCAGATAGATCAGGTCGGTGGTGAGCGGAAGGAACTCGAAGGGCGCCAGGTTGCGCTCGTTGAGCGCGGTGGTGTCGGCCCAAACCCAGCCGACCCGGCATTTTTGCAACAGGCTGATGATCTGCGGCCGGTGCCAGCCTGGATGACGAAACTCGAGCGCGAACCGAAAATCCTTTGGCAATTGCACGAGAAATTTGCGCAAGGCCGGCTTGCCTTCCTTGGGAGTGAATGACGGCGGCAACTGGATGAGCACGACCTGGAGCTTGGGCGCAAGCGGTTCGATCGCGCGCAGAAAGGAGTTGAGCTCCGCGCTGCAATCGCGCAACCGGCAGACGTGCGTAATTTCGCGCGGCAATTTGCAGGCAAAGCGAAAAGCCGCCGGCGTGGCTTCGACCCAGCGCAGAACGGTTTCTTCGGCCGGTGCGCTGTAAAAGGTCGAGTCCACTTCCACCGCAGGAAAATAGCGCGCATAAAACTCGAGCCAGTGCGATTGCGGCAGGTCGGGCGGGTAAAAAGCGCCGCGCCAATCGTCAAAGCTCCAGGCGGCGGCGCCGATCCTGATTTTTTGCTGGTCGTTCAGATTCACGGCGCTGGGCTAATGTAATGGAGCATTGGAATAATGGGGTAAAAGCGCAGGCCCCGGAATCAATACTCCATCGTCCACCACTCCAATGCTGCTCGCCTTGACGGAAAGAATAAGTTAATTACCCTGCCAAGCCCCATGGATTTTCGACCCCGCCTTTTATTCGTATTCGTGACTGTGGCGCTCAGCGTGGCGCAATTTTGCCCCGCGGCGGTGGTTTTTAAAGCCGGTGAAAAAGCCAAGTACGTCGCGCCCGGCGACGAAGAAATGAGCGGCGACGCGGAGGAACTTTTTCACAAGGCGCAGGTGGCGGAGAAGGAGGGCAATCTCAAACGCGCCTTCCGCGCCTATCGCACGCTGGTGAAACGTTATCCCAAGGACGCTCTCGCTGCAGGGTCGCTTTTTCGTGCCGCGGAAATAGAGGAGCAACTGCAAAAGTACATTCCAGCGGCCGATTTGTTTCGGACCCTGGTGGAAAGATATCCGAGCAGCGCGCGCTTCGATGAAGCGATCGAAGCGCAGTTCCGGATCGGCGAGATTTACCTGGCCGGCAAGAAACTAAAGGTCCTCGGTCTCCCGTTCGGGAATGCCCTCGACCAAGCCGTGGAGATTTTTGCCGCGGTTGTGCGCACGGCGCCCTACGGAAAATACACGGCCCGGGCGCAGTTCGATATTGGGCTGGCCCGCGAGAAACAAGGGTTGAACGACGCCGCGTTGCAGGCCTATCAGGCGGTGGTCGACAAATTCCCGGGCGAACCGGTCGCCGCCGACGCGCAATATCAGATCGGCTACATCTGGTTTACGGCGGCGCGCAGCGGCACCAAAGACGTGGCCGCGACCAAGAACGCCAAGACCGCGTTTCAGGATTTTCTCTTTCGCTATCCGCACAGCGAGAAAGCGCCCCAGGCGCGAGCGAACCTCGCTTTGCTCGAGCACAAGGAAACCACCAGCTCCTTTCAGGTGGCGAAGTTTTACGACAAACAAAAAAATTACCGCGCCGCCGTCATTTATTACAATGAGGTGATTCGGCAGCAGCCGGGGTCAACGGAAAGCGAGCGCGCCAAGAAACGCATCGACCAGTTGCGCGCGAAAGTGGGCGATGAGGCCCTGCAGCCGCCGCCTACTGCGACCACGGCGGAAAAGAAAAAGCCCGCCGCTCGGGAAAAGGCGGAGCCGCCGGCTGAATCGCCGAGCGAGAACTCTTCGGCCAGGAGCAAATCGCCGCTGCCACCGGCCGATGCCGATGTCGCGCTGCCGCCGCCCGCATCGCTTCTTCCCGATACAACGACCGCACCCGATTCGGCCGCGACCGGCGAGACGCGCGCAAGTTCGACCGATTCGCCGACGTCCGAGGAGGCGAACGCGCCTGAAAGCTCCCCCGCGCCAACTCCGTGAAGCCGTTGTTCGCGGTGACAGCGGGCGCGCTTTGCTTGAGCGGTTGCCTCGGTTATCACATCGGACCGGTACAACCGTATTACCTGCGCGACGTCCACTCCATCGCCGTCCCGACGTTCAAGAACAATACGCTCCTGCCGCGAATCGAAGTGCTCGTGACCGACACCGTGATCAAGCAATTTCAACAGGATGGCACGTTCCAAATTGCCGGTAGCGACAAAGCCGACGCCACGCTCAAAGGCGAGATTATCCGGATCGACCGGATCCCGGCGCGCTTTGTGCGTGGCAATGTGCTCGCGACGCGAGAATTCGCTCTCATCATGCGTGTGAAGTACAGCCTCATCGGCCGAAACGGCGAATCGCTGGCCGAATCGAAAGAAGCCTCCGGTTCGACAAGTTTCTTCGTCGGCACGGACGTGACCACGGACGAGCGCCAGGCGCTGCCGTTGGCCACCGAACAGCTCGCCACCAATCTGGTCGCGCAATTGAGCGAGGGTTGGTGATGCCGGCATGAAAGGCGAGGAAAGACTTTGGTCGATTCTCAACGATAAGCTCGACACGCTGCGCGCCAGCAACCGGCTCCCGGAAGCGATCCGCGTGGCCGAAACGGCGCTCGACCTGGCCAAGCGCACTTTCAGCGAAGAGGAAGGTCCGCTGGCGATGAGTTATGAGAAGCTCGGGCAGCTGCTTGATCAACGGGGCGACCGCGTCGCGGCCAAGGCCCATTTGCTCAAGGCGCACGTCATTCTCGAAAAAGTCGCTCCGCCCGATCAACGCGCTCTCTTTCGTTCGGCGCGGCGGCTCGCCTTTTTGTGCGACAACCTCGGTCAATCCGAAGAAGCGATTCGCTTTTACGAAAAAGCGATTGCCGCCGGCACCCAGCTCGAAGACCTGCCTTACTCCGATCTCGGCACGATGCTCAACAACATCGCGCTCATTTTTCGCAAGTCCGGGCGGCAAAAAGCGGCCGAACCTTATTATCTGCACGCGCTCCAGATTTATGAAAAGCAGCTCGGGCCCGATCATCCCGATGTGGCCGCGGTCCTGAACAATCTCGCTGTTTTTTACACGAACGAGCGCCGTTACGCCGAAGCGGAGAAGATTCATCTGCGGGCGCTCGCCATTCGGGAAAAGGTCCACCCGGCGACCCATCCCGATATCGCCCAGTCGAAATGCAATCTGGCGGTGGTCTATCATTCGCGCGGCGATTACGCGAGAGCGGCCGAGCTTTACCGTGAATCGCTCAAGACGTGGGAGGAAGCGACCGAGAAACCGCCGGCCGATTACGAGATCGTGGCGGCCAATTATGCCGATTTGTTGCGCTCGCTCGGCAAGGCGCGCAAGGCCCATCAGTTGGAAGCGCGCGCGCGCAAGATCCGCCGCGGCGCCTGAGGTAGCGGCGGTTCACCCGAACCGCCCGCAGCGCAAGATCGACATCTTTCCTGGGATTTGGAGCTTGGGATTTGGAGCTTTGCCAGCTTGCGCCGCCGGACAGATCAGCCATCTTGAGCATCTTCGCTCGCGTGGCGGAATGGCAGACGCGTACGGCTCAGGACCGTATGGGGAAACCCGTGGAGGTTCAAATCCTCTCGCGAGCACATTTAAACTGCGCTTGCTTTTCCGGTGCGCTTTGCTTATCGATGCGCCCTCGCCACATGCGCCTGGCTTTCTCTCTTAGTGCCGCTTCCATTGCTCTCCTCGTCTCGACGGCTTTGGCCCAGCAACCGACCATCGATCAACTGGTCGCCAAGAACATCGAAGCCAAAGGCGGCGCCGAGGCTTTGCGCGCCCTCCAGTCGCTGCGTTTGACCGGCAAATTGCTCGTCCGTCAGGGCCAGATCGAGTTGCGTTATGTCGAGACCCGCAAGCGGCCGGACAAAGTCCGGAGCGAAGCGAGTCTCCAGGGCATGGCCGCGGTGCAGGCCTTTGACGGCAGCGAAGGTTGGAAGATTTCGCCATTCCAGGGCCGGAAAGATCCCGAAAAAATGTCGGCCGACGATGTGAAGCAGATCGTGGAAAACTCGGAGATCGACGGGCCGCTGGTCGATTGGCAGGCAAAAGGCAGCACCGTCGAATACCTCGGTACCGAGGACGTCGACGGCACGGCCGCGCACAAACTGAAGGTGGTGCGCAAAAACGGCGATGTCAGTTTCGTCTATCTCGATCCCGATCACTTCCTCGAAATCCGGATTGTCACGCAGCGGACCCAGCACGGCGCACAGATCGAAGAGGAAATCGATCTGGGCGACTACGAAAAGATCAACAACGTGTTTGTTCCCTTCTCGGTCGAATCGGGGAGCAAAGGCGATCCGGACAAACAGAAGACGGTGATCGAGAGCGCCGAAGGCAATGTGCCGGTCGACGACGCGATCTTCCGTTTCCCGAGCGCGAAATGAGGCCGCGTACCATGCGATTGTCGATCTTGTCAGCGTTCATCGGGGGCGGTTTCGTGGCGATGAGTTTTGCCGAGGAACCAACGTTCAATTCCGCCACGGTTTCCGGTCTCGGCGCGCGCAACATCGGCTCGGCCACCATGAGCGGGCGCATCTCGGCGATCGCCGGAGCGCGCGAGCCCTCGGGCAAGCTCACCCTGTTCGTCGGCGCGGCCAGCGGCGGTGTTTGGAAGTCCGATGACAGCGGCACGCGTTTCCGGCCAGTGTTCGATGAACAACCGGTGCAATCGATTGGCGCGATCGCGCTCGACCCAAAGAACACAAAAAACGTTTGGGTCGGGACGGGCGAATCGTGGACGCGGAACAGCGTTTCCATCGGCGACGGTATCTACAAGTCGGCCGATGGCGGCGAGACGTGGGCGCGGGTCGGGCTGGAAAATTCCGAACGCATCGCACGTATCGTCGTTAGTCCGAAAAGCAGCGACACCGTTTATGCCGCCGTCCCGGGCGCGTTGTGGAGTGACTCGCCGGACCGGGGCCTTTACCGGACAACGGATGGCGGCAAAAGCTGGCAACTCATATTGAAAGGGGCAAACCTTTCCACCGGGTGCACCGACATCGCCCTTCATCCCAGCGATCCGAACGTGATCTTCGCGGCGATGTGGGATTTCCGGCGCAAAGGCTGGGAGTACCGCTCCGGTGGAAGCGGCCCCGACAAACCGTCGTCCAGCGGTTTGTTCCGTTCGGCGGACGGGGGCGCGACCTGGACCGAGATCACGCCCGAAAACAACAAAGGTTTTCCGAAAAAGCCCTACGGCCGGCTGGCGGTTACGATCGCGCCGTCGAATCCGAAACGCGTTTACGCATTTGTCGAATCCCCCGAGAGCGCGCTGTTCGTCTCCGATGATGGCGGATTGACTTGGGAGAAACGTGACAAAAGCAATTGGATGGTGTGGCGACCGTTTTATTTCGCCAACCTGATTGTCGATCCAAAAAATCCCGACCGCGTTTTTAAAACCGACGGCGCGCTCATCCTGAGCGAGGACGCCGGAAAAAGTTTTGCGACCATCGGGGGTTTCGCCGGTGCGCATGGCGACGTGCACGACGTCTGGATCGATCCAACCAACCCACAAACGGTCATTGCCGGCGACGACGGCGGCATCTGGTACTCCTACAACGGCGGAAGCAAATGGTGGAAAGGCGACAATCTGCCGGTGTCGCAGTTCTATCACGTGAGCCTCGACGATAACGATCCCTACCGCGTCTATGGCGGTCTGCAGGACAACAGTTCCTGGGTGGGCGATTCTCAGTATCCGGGCGGCATCACCAATTCGCGTTGGGAAAATATGTACAACGGCGACGGCTTCTGGATGTTCCAGGACCCGTCCGACCCCGATTACATCTACTGCGAATACCAGGGCGGGTTCATGGGCCGCGTCAACCGCTATACCCACGAAGCGCGCGTCATTCAGCCGACGCCAAATTACAAAGAGAAGCTGCGCTACAACTGGAACGCGCCGATCGCTCTTTCCCCGACCGACAAATCAGTGGTCTATGTGGGCGCGCAATTTCTCTTCCGCTCCCGCGACCACGGCCAGAACTGGGAACGAATCTCGCCCGACCTGACAACGAACGATCCCGAAAAGCAAAAACAGGAGCAATCCGGCGGCGTCACCATCGACAATTCGTCCGCCGAAATGCATACCACGATTTATTCCATCAGTGAGTCGCCGAAAAACAAATCGCTCATCTGGGTTGGGACCGACGACGGCAACCTGCAACTGACGCGCGACGGCGGTAAGACTTGGAGCAACGTGGTGGGAAATGTGCCCGGTCTGCCCAAAAACTCGTGGGTCAGCTGGGTGCAAGCGAGCAACTTCGACGCGGGCACGGCCTACGCCGCGTTTGATCGACATACTTTTGGCGACATGGCGCCGTATGTATTTCGCACCAACGACTACGGCAAAACATGGACGCCGCTGGTGACTCCGAACGATGCAAAAACCGTCCGCGGATACGCCCACGTCATCAAGGAGGACCTGGTCAAAGCGAACCTGCTCTTCCTTGGAACTGAATTCGGTCTTTGGATCTCAATCGACCAGGGAAAAACCTGGGCGCAATTCAAAGGCAATCATTTCCCGGCCGTCGCGGTGCGCGACCTTGCCGTCCACCCGCGCGATCACGATCTGGTCCTCGGCACGCACGGCCGGGGCATCTGGATCGTCGACGATATCAGTCCGTTGCGCGCGCTCACGCCCGACATGCTCCCACAGGAAGCGACCTTCGTTTCCGCGCGGCCGGTGCAACAGCGCATCGAAGCCAGCGGCGGTTGGGCCAACGGCGACGCTGTCTTTGTCGGCAACAATCCGCCCGATGCCGCGGTCATCACCTATTACCAGCGCTCACGCCATCTCTTTGGCAAACTCAAGCTCGAAGTGTTGGACGCTTCCGGTCGCGTCATTGACGAGCTGCCCGCCAGTAAACGCCCCGGACTAAATCGCGTCATCTGGAGCATGCGCGAAAAACCGCCGCGCGTCCCGCCGGCCGCGCAAATTGCCTTCGGCGGGGCACGTGGTCCGCGGTTGTTACCCGGCACCTACACCGTTCGGCTTACCAAAGCGGGCAAGGTTTCAGAGACCAAGTTGAACGTAGGACTGGATCGACGGGCGAAATTTAGTCTCGCTGACCGCAAGGCGCAGTTTGACGCGGCCATGAAGGTGCGCGCACTTTTTGGAGACGAGAGCGCGTTGATGGACCGGCTTTTGGGCATGCGCGCCGAACTGGCGAAGGCGGGCGCCAATCTTCCCGAAAGCGATGCGCTCAGGAAAAACCTGACCGACTTCGACGCGAAGATCGACAGTGTGCGCAAAAAAATCGTGGCGACCACCGAAGGCGGCGCCATTACCGGCGAAGAACGCTTGCGCGAACACACCGATCAACTCTACACCGCGCTGCTCAGTTACGAAGGCAAGCCCGGCGGTTACCATCTCGCCTACATCGAGGCTCTTCGCCGCGAGCTGCAGGATATCACCCAGGAATTCGAGCAACTGATTGCGAAGGAGCTAACCGGCCTCAACGAACAGTTGAAGGACAAGGGCCAGCCGCCAATTACGCCACCGGCCGCTGGCATGCCGAAGCCCGGCGCTTAAAGGCAGAAGTATTACTTTCTGCCGCCGGCCGCTCTTCTTCTGGCTGCCCAGCGAGCTTTCATCAATTGAGAAAGTCGGCGGCGTCCGGCGGCGCTGATTCCTTTCCTGCGTCGTCGACCGACGCGCCCAAGTCTGGCCCCGGCCCGGCCGCCCGCTCTTTGCCGGGCCCAGCGCGCGCGCGCGGCGGCGGCGAGTTTCGCGCGTGTCGCCGCGGACATCCTGCGGCGTCCTCCGCGTCTGCCGCCTCCAGCCATGCCGCCTGAAGCGGAGCTACCGAGCAGCGAATCCAAACGTCTTTCCAGGGTATCGATCTGCCGGCGAATCGAGACGGCTTGTTGCAAGTTTCTCAGAGATGTGTCCATAAGCCCGTTCCCATACCCGTGGTCGAATGTGATCGCAACCAACTTTTTGGCTCGGTAACGCTGCGCTTCTTGGCCACACTGACGACGTGCCAGCCAGGCCGCCGGTTGCAGATTTGAATCGATCAACAGGCACACCGCATCCGCAGCGCGTGCGCTGGATGTTTGGCGCCATCGCGCACCGCTACGATCTGGCCAATCATCTCCTCAGTTGCGGCGTCGATTTTTATTGGCGAAAACGTGCCGCCAGGATCGTCGCGCAATGGGCGCCGCGAACAATTGTCGATCTTGCCGCGGGCACGGGCGATCTCGCCCTCGCGCTGATGAAAGAAACGCCGGGCGCGGAAATCACCGCGGTCGATTTCTCGGAGCAGATGCTGGCGCGCGCGCGGGCGAAGGGTTTGAACCGAACGGTGCACGCCGACGCAATGGCTTTGCCCTTTGCCGAGGGCTCCTTCGATTGCGTCACCATCGCGTTTGGTTTGCGCAATCTGCCCGACTACGCCGCGGCCCTGCGCGAAATGCATCGGGTGCTGCGCCCCAGTGGTCATCTTCTGGTCCTCGAATTCTCGCTGCCGCGATTGTCGATCTTGCGCGCGGTCTACCGTTTTTATTTGCATCGCTGTCTGCCGGCGATCGGCTCGGCCCTGACCGGCGAGCGCAGCGCATATCAGTATCTCGGTGATTCGATCGAACAATTTCCCAGTGACGAAGCGATGCTAAGCCTGATGGAGCGAACCGGTTTTACCGGGGCCTCCTACGAAGCGCTCAGCGGCGGGATCGTGACGATCTACACCGGGGCAAAGCCCGCGCCGAATTAGAACGGTGATCGCTCAAACCGCTCGTTGGCTTTATGGCGTCGCTGTCGGCGAGACGGATGCAGTGGGCGAGGGCGCGGGTTGGGCGATGAGCGGCAGCTTGAGCGCGGTCAAGTCCGGTGTGCTCAACGTGAAGATGCCTTCGCGTTCTTCAGTCCGCGCCAACCACATCCCATCGCCTGCGGCGCCGCCGATGATCAGTTTGTGCGAATCTTTGTCGTCCGGCGAAGTAGTAAATGTGAGCGTGACCTGCGGCTGGTCGAATGCGTGCGGCGGCGCACTCCCGCCCACCCAGCGGACGGCATGCAAAACGGCCAGCGTATTTAAAAGCGACTGCAAATTCGTCTGGTTCAGTTCCCCGCTGCCTTTGACCCAGCTCCACTGGTTGTTCGCGCCGCGCACGACCGAGAGTTCTTTGTCCGTCACGACGGTTAACCGATGGATCTCTTCCGGTTTGAATTTGAAGACCGCCAGCTCCTGCCATTGCAGCGGATCGGTCAGGATTTGATCGAGAAAGGCGCGGCGCAGCGCGACGACGAAAGGCTCGTCGCTCACCCGCGCGTAAACATTGTCCCCCTCGATCTTGCCCAAGGCGATGGTGGCGATGGGCCGCTCGCCTGCTTTGGTTTCGGCGGTGTTCTCCGAGGCAAAGGAGCTGAGCACGATCTGCAGCTGCGGTTTGTCCAGACCGTACTTGGGTAGATTGGAAGCCACATCCTCAACGAACCGGGCGACCTGTTCGTTCTGCAAGATGTCGATCAAGCGACGGACCTCGCTGCCGTTGGCCGGCGCCTGGTTGCGGCTCGCGATCGTCCAGTTCTCGGCTTTGCGCGCGAGGACGGTTTTACCCTTCCCCGCCGCCTCGATCGTGATCCGGTCCAGCACGTTGGTGTCGATCCGCACGAGATGCCGGTCGCGCACGTCGTTTGGACGCGTGTTGAGAATTTCCTCGGTTTTCTTCGGGAGCGTGTAAACAAAACTGCGCGGAGAAAAACGGACGTAAACCTGGTCCGGTTGCTTGTCGGCGATCGCACCGATCTGCAGCATTTGCCCTTGTTTATCATCCTGCCCAAACAACGTGATCGAGCCGCGCGGCTCGGCCAATCCGTAGGGGCGCAGATCGCCGCGATCGTCCGCCACGAATTGTTGGATCCGCGCAGTCACGATCTGCGCCAGCAGATCGTTGATCCGCTGGTCGTCGCCCCGGGCGCGCAGCGGTTTCACGATTTCCCAGTGATCGCTTTTCTTTTCCAGCTCCATTTCTCCCGCCGCCGTCTTGAGCACCACGCGCGCGACCTGCCCAGTCATCAGGTCGGTGAGTTTGCGGTCCCGGAAGTCGTCGGGCTTTTTTTCGATGTCTTTCTTGATCGATTGATTGGCGAGAAACGTTTCCCGGGAATTCTCGAAGCGGACATACATCTTGCCTTCCAACGCCGCCTCTTTGCCGAGGAGGATTTCGGGAGGCGCATCCGGTCCGAGCAGCTTCAAACGCAGCTTTGGTTTGGTCAGGCCGAACTCGTTAAGCTTCTTCTTGTCGGCGTCGATTTCCCGGGCCGGGATGGTCGAATCTTTCTGCCAGTTCTCCAGGTCGAGCAGGAGATTGTCGATCAAAGAATTGTCGGCCTGATCTTTGATCGGTGTTTCCAGGCGCCATTTGTTGTCGCGGCGGCGGATGTCGATCTTATCGTCGCCGTTTTGGATAATGACGCCCTCAATCTTGTCGCGCGTGAAGTTGACCACATTTTGCGCCTGGCGCTGCGCTTCTTCGGTACTGGGGCGCTTGCTCTCGACGAACTTTATATAAAGCCCGAGCACGATCGCGATGGCGAGCAGCACAAGCGTTGTCTTCCACTTCATAACGAATCGTCGCCTCAGGCGCGCCGTTGCCACCAGATCACCGCGCCGAAAATTGCCGGAATCAACGGCATGAGTAAAAGCACCAGCCAGCGGGCGGTGCGTAAACCGGCGTCGTTGAGGGTGAACATGAGCGGTTTCGGCACCTTGGGTGAAATGCCGATGAGCTGCTCGCGGCTAAGCAGCCAGTTGACGCTCGCCGAAATAAAATCAAGCGACTGCTGGTCCTGCGTCAGCATGCGGTCCTGCACAAAGCTGGCGTTGCTGACCACGACCATGCGCGAGGAGTTCACCTGCACGCGCTCGTCCGCGCTGCCGCCTTTCTCGATCGAAGCGCCAATGATGAGCGGAGTCCCGGGGTTGTTTTGCGCATCGGCCTGGAGCTTTGCCTGATCGTTCGTGTTGTAATCGGTTTCGGCGAAGTAACCTTTCTCCGCCTGAATGAGCGGCTGCAGCCGGATGTTGGCCGGCCGGACGCGCTCCGCTTCCAGCGTGAGCGAGCAAGTGCCGCCGAAAAACAAAGCGCGCACATCGGCGAGGCGACGGGTGATCGGGTTGTTGCCAAGGAAGCGCGCCTGCACGTCGCGCGTGATCGCCATTTCCTGGATACCGGTGCGAAGGAAGACCATCAGGCGATCGTCGTTCGGGCGCAGACCGAGCTCGTTGAGAAAGCCGGCCAACTTCGGCGCCTTGATGGTGGGGTCGAGCAACAAGAGGATGCGGCCCTGTTTGTCCCAGAAATTGCGCAACAGCGTCATCTCGCGGTCGGAGAAGTCGTATTGCGGCCCGACGATCATGACTGCTTTGATGTCGGGCGGAATCTGCGGCTCGTTGTAGAGGTTCAACTCCTGGAACTTGATGTTCTCGTTTTCGATGAACGTCTTGAGCACGGAAACCGGGCTGCCCGGTGGCGCCTGTCCCAAGGCCGCGGGTGCGGGCGTCTCCGCGATGGACGGTTCCTTGTGGCCGGTGACGTAGCCGAGCGTGTTCTTTTTGCCTTCCACCAGGTCGATCATCGCGGCGGTGATCGCCTGTTCGCCCTTGAATGCGGTCACGCGCGGGCCTTCGCCAAAAGCCATTCCACTGGCGTCGATTTCGGCCATCTCGGAAGCTTTGACCGTCTTGTTGCGGCCTTCGTAATCGAGCACGAGCAGGCTTTCGTCGGTCACGACCTTGTATTTATCGAACAGCTCCTTGGCCCGGGAGAGGTTTCGCTCCGGGTCGATCGTCTCGATGTCGATCTTACCTTTGGCGGCGTATTGATATTCGGTCAGCAAACTTTGCACATCACCGGTGATCGGGGTGTTCGGGGCGAAGAACACCGTCACCCGCATTTTGCCTTTGATGCTTTCGAGAAAGCGTTTCGTTTTGTCCGAGAGCGCATACTTCTGGTCGCGGGAAAAGTCCCAGCGTTTGTAATGGCGGAAGGCGAGCGAATTGACCATCGCGGCGAGAAAAATCACCAGCACAATCTGGACAACGACATTGAGCCCGATCTGGAGCCGGTGAATTTTTTTCGGCGCCCGGGCGGGAGTTTCCGGCGGTGTGGTTACAGTCTCCATTTGCGGGATTGGAAAGCCTGGTGGGTGAGTGTGAGCATCACGATCGTCATGCTCAGGTAGAGAACGATGGGCCGGGTATCGATCACCCCGCGCGAAAACGTGCCCATGTGCTCGAGCGCGGAAAAATAGCCGAGCAGATCGCGCGTCGCCGCGCTCACATTGAGCAGGACGAACTGCACCAGCCCGAGAAAGAAAAGCAGGGTGATCGCACAAAAGGAAATGATCGCCGCGATGATCTGGTTTTTTGTCAGCACGGAGGCGAAGCAGCCGATCGAGAGATAAAACATTCCCAGCAGCAGAAGCATGAGGTAGGAACCCCAGTACGCTCCCCATGAGGTCGCCGCCGGCTGCTTGGTGATCTGTTGAAAGATCCAAAAATAAAGGACCGTGGGGATCCACAGAATCAGATAAAAAACGAGCGCCCCGCAAAATTTCGCCAACACCACCTGCCAATCCCGCACCGGCGCGGTCATGAGCGGCTCGATCGTGCCGAGCTTAAATTCCTCCGCGAACAAACGCATGGTGATGAGCGGAAAAATCAGGACAAACGCGAACCAGAAGAAAACCGAGTTGAAGAACGCTTCCTGCACCGAATAGGACGCGGCGCGCTGGTTCATGAACGAGATTTGGAAATAAAAATCCACTCCGCTCACCACGAGAAAGAAGACCAGCACCATGTAAGCGATGGGCGAGTAGAAATAACTGCGCACTTCGCGCGAGAGGAGGGCGTAGAATTTTCTCATACGGGAAAACCATCTGTCATCCCGAGCCGCGTAGACGGCGAGGGACCTCCCACATCTCGCTCGTCACACGGGGGGCCATTGAGTAATACAATGCGCGTGTGTGAGGTCCTTCGCTTCGCTCAGGATGACCACTCTTTGCTAGGTTGACGTAATGCAAGATCGACATGCCCGCTATACCTGATCCGAATGCGTGATTTCGACAAACACATCCTCCAGCGTCGCCCGGCGCTGCGACAGCTCGCGCAGCGTCCATCGTCGCGCTGTCGCCAGGCGAAAGATCTCTTCGCGCACATCGAGGCCTGATTCGACGCGCAGAGAAAAAACTTTCCAATCGCCCTCCGTCTCGACGTGCACGTCGCGGATCCCGGAAATCTTTTTCAATTCTTCCGCGCCACTATCGTTGCCGGTCCTCGCTTCGACGACTACGCCGCCCGCCTGCCGGATTTGACCGAGCAGGTTTTCCGGTGTGTCGCAGGCCTCGATTCGCCCTTTGTGAATAATGATCACGCGGGTGCAGGTCATCTCGACCTCCGGCAAAATGTGCGTCGAAAGCAGAATGGTGTGTTGCTTGCCGAGGTTTCTGATCAGCTCGCGCACCTGACGGATTTGATTTGGATCGAGCCCGATCGTCGGCTCGTCGAGAATGAGCAGATCAGGCTCGTGCAAAAGCGCGTCGGCCAGACCGACCCGCTGCCGGTAGCCTTTGGAAAGCGCGCCGATGAGTTTCCTTTCCACATCCTTGAGCCCGCAAAGTTCTTTCACATCGCCGACCCGCTCCGCCACCCGGCGATGCGCTACGCCCTTCAAAGCCGCGCGGTAATCCAGATATTCGCTCACGCGCATGTCGCTGTAGAGCGGGACATTTTCCGGCATGTAACCGATCCGCGCCCGCGCCTGGAGCGATTGTTCAAAAACGTCAAAGCCCGCAATGGAAGCGCGCCCCGAGGTGGCGGGCATGAATCCGGCGAGGATGCGCATGGTGGTGGTTTTGCCCGCGCCGTTTGGCCCGAGGAACCCCATGATCTCGCCCTGGCCGACTTCGAAGCTCAGATCCCGAATGGCGGTCTGGCCGGCGTAACGTTTGGTCAGGTTTTCGACTTTGATCATTGAAAAAACATTTGTTTGAGACAATCGCGCGCTATTCGCGTTGCCTAAATTTTTTCGCTTGTCAACGGGTCGTGACGGTCGCGGTCTCGACCCGTTGGCCCGATCCATTGTCCCGCACGACGCCAACGGTGAGATCGACGCTCGCGCCGCTGCGCACCGATTTGAGCAGGCGCTCGACCTGTTGCACCGAGTTCACATCGCGATTGCCGATGCGATAAAGCACCAGGCCGCGCTCCAGGCCGATCTGGTCGGCCGGGCTGCCCGGTTCGACCGCGGCAATCAACACTCCGCGACCCCGGGCCAGGCCGAGCGCGTCGGTCAAGTCATCGGTCAAATCCTGCAATTGCAATCCGAAAAGGCGCTCCGCATTGGATGTCGATGTTGCCTCAGCGGTTGTTGTCTTGGTCCCGGGATGTTTTTCAGCATAAGCCTTGAACTTGGCCACGCTCTCGCGCACGACATCTGCCGGAATGGCGAAGCCCAGACCCTGGGTCGGAACGCCCTGGGGCGTGAATGCCATTTTCGCGGAACTGACGCCGACCAGACGCCCTGAAATATCGATCACCGGTCCGCCGCTGTTGCCTGGATTAATGGCCGCGTCGGTTTGCACGAGGTTTTTGTAGTCGATGTTCTCGATGCTGATGTCGCGATGGGTCGCGCTGAGCACGCCGCGGCTGATCGAGCTGCCGTAACCGACGGCGTTGCCGACCACGATGACCGTTTCGCCCAAAAGATTGGGCGAGACATTCTCAAGGCTGATGTATTGAAACGGCCCGGGAGCGTCGATCTTGATGTAAGCCAGGTCGGTTTTGTCGTCGCCGGTGATGTAATGGGCGCTGTAGGTTTTCTCGTCGTTGGTCGTGACCTTGATCTTAAGGTCGGCGGCGCGCTCGACCACGTGCTGATTGGTCACGATGTGGCCTTCGGCATCAACGATGAATCCCGAGCCGAGGCTTTGCACCGTCTGCCGGATCTCGCGCGGACGTCCCCGGTAGTAGCCGAAAAACTGCGCATAAAAATCCTCAATCGGGTCACGCACGGTGCGGCGCACGACCCGTTCGGTATTGATGTTGACCACGGCCGGTAACACTTTCGCCACTGCCAGCACCGCGGGTTCCGAAGCCGGGTCGGCCTGCCCAAGACAGGATGTCGATCTTGCAAGAACCAGCACCGCGACCAGGAGCGCGCAATTTGCACCGCTGGGGAGCGCACGCGCCCTCGCGTGCAGCGCTTGGCGCCCTCGCCAAGCGCACGACGGAAGTGGCACATTGGACCCGAGATTTTCGGCGAGGTCTCCGAAAACGGCACGCGAGGCGCGTGCGCTCCCCGGATGCCTCGGCAGCACCCTCATGGCAAAGAGTCTCCGAGTTGAGTGACTATCTCTTTCGGCATGTGCTGACGTAGCTCCGGATATGCTTCCGCGATGCGAATGAGATCGAGCTCGTCTTTTTTTCTTTTGCTCAGCCGGCGTTTTGCATCCTGCCACGCCCAGACTTTGCCGCGTGTGATGTTTTCGAGACTCGCTACTGGCACTTCCATTCCGAGCACCTCGCGCGCGGTCACATCATTCAGAAAATCCTGGTAACGCTCATCGGTTGTGAATTGAACGTTTAGCTTGCTGCCGCGGCGCCGCGCATTCATCGAATGAGCAAACCGTTCGACCCTGAATCCGGCCGCTTCGAGTTGATGTTCGATCTGCGAAAGATTCGCCGCCACTACGACAAGATCGACATCGACGGTGTAAACAGGTTCGACGTAGCAGTTTACCGCCAATCCTCCAATCAGACACCACGGCTTAGCCCGGTTCAATATCTCAACCACAGCCGAAAAATCGGTTGCGCCGCCATTGGTGATCGACTCATAGATTTGCGCCGCTGTCATCGCGCGTCCAAGTAACGAGCCGCTTCGGCACTGTCAACTTGCCGCCCTCGCCATTGGGCGCAGATTGAACTATCATGCGCACTTCTATCGCAGCCCGCGCCAACCTCGAGCTGATCGACGAAAATTATCGCCGCTGGCAGGAGAACCCGACGGCTGTCGACCCGAGTTGGTCGGCCTTTTTTCAAGGGTTCGAGCTCGGCAATGTCCCGGAGAAGGACGGAGCGGGCGCGGCCAAGCGCGAAGGACCGCTGCAGACGCGGGTCGATGGTCTCATTTACGCGTACCGCACGCTTGGGCACACCATTGCCCAAGTTAATCCGTTGTCCGAAACGCGTCCGCAAAATCCCATGCTCTCCTTGCGCGAGCTCGGCTTCAGCGACAAAGACCTCGATCTTCGCGTCGGCTCCAAATTTTTTCTCGATAACCAGCAGATGACTCTGCGCGAGATGATCGCGCGCCTGGAGAAAATTTACGCCGACTCAATCGGCGCCGAATTCATGCACATCCAGAACACCCGCATCCGCAACTGGGTGCGGCACCGCATGGAGTCGCGGCCGGACAAACAATCCACCCCTCGCCAGGTGCAGGTGGCGCTTTTGCGCACGTTGATGGAAGCCGAGTCCTTCGAGCTTTTCCTCCACTCGCGTTACGTCGGGCAAAAACGCTTCTCTCTGCAAGGCGCTGAGTCGCTCATGGTCGTGCTCGACACAATTCTGCACCGATGTCCCGCCGCCGGTGTGGAAGAGATTTGCATGGGCATGGCCCATCGCGGCCGGCTCAATGTCCTGGCCAACTTCCTCAAAAAATCGCTCCGCGTTATCTTCACTGAGTTCAGCGAGAATTACATTCCGGAACTCGTGGCCGGCGACGGCGACGTAAAATACCACCTCGGGTATCGTACTGTTCGCAAACTCGCATCCGGCGCGCAGATCGAAATTCGTCTGGCGGCGAACCCGAGTCATCTCGAAGCGGTCAATCCGATCGTGGAAGGAACCGCGCGCGCCCGGCAGCGCATTCGCGGCGACACCGAACGGCGTAAGAGAGTTTTACCGCTTCTCATCCATGGCGACGCAGCTTTCGCGGGGCAGGGGATCGTGGCCGAAACGTTGAACATGTCGCAGCTGGATGGCTATGGCACGGGTGGCACCGTCCATGTCGTGGTGAACAATCAGATCGGGTTCACCACGCTGCCAAAGGACGCGCGCTCCTCCATGTATGCGACCGACGTGGCCAAGATGATCGAAGCGCCCGTTTTTCACGTGAACAGCGACGATCCGCTCGCGGTTTTGTTCGTCAGCCAGCTCGCGCTCGAGTTCCGGCAGGAATTCGGCCGCGACGTCGTGATCGACATGTATTGCTACCGCCGCTACGGGCATAACGAAGGCGACGAGCCGGCGTTCACCCAGCCGGACCTTTACGCCAAGATCGACAAGCGCCCCTCGGTCACACAGTTTTACAAACGCGAGCTGCTCGAAGCCGGCACGTTGAATGAGGATGACGCCGCGTCGCTCGAAACCGAGTTCGACCTGCGCCTCGAGATGGCGCTCGACAACGTCAAAGCGCTGGAGAAACAGCGGCCGGGCAAGCAGGCAAAGTTCAAGGAATCAACCGCCGTTTTTCAGCCGCGTTACAGCGATGAATCCGAGCCGACCGCGATCAGCGCCGAGACGCTCAAGACTATTGTCGACGGGCTCACCCGCGTGCCTGAGGGCTTCAATCTCCAGCCCAAGATCAAACGCATTGTTCTTGAGCATCAGCGCAAAGTCTTCGAAGCCGGCGGTCCGTATGAATGGCATTACGCCGAAGCCATCGCGTTCGGTTCGCTCTTGTTGGAAGGAACGCCGGTGCGTTTGTCCGGTCAGGACAGTTTGCGCGGCACATTTAGCACGCGGCACTCCGTTCTTTACGACGCAAAAACGGGCGAGCCATATATTCCGTTGCTGCATCTCGCCGAGAAACAGGCGCGGATTTGCGTTTACAATAGCCTGCTTTCGGAAGCAGCCGTTCTCGGCTTCGATTACGGCTACTCGCTCGATTATCCCGACATGCTTTGTTTGTGGGAAGCGCAATTCGGCGACTTCGCTAATTCCGCCCAGCCCATTATCGATCAGTTCATCGTCTCGGCCGAATCGAAATGGCAGCGGCCCAGCGGGATCGTGTTGCTTTTGCCGCACGGCTACGAAGGGCAGGGCCCGGAACATTCCAGCGCGCGCCTCGAACGGTTCCTCCAAGCCTGCGCGGAAGAGAACATTCAGGTCTGCAATCTCACCACCGCGGCCCAGTATTTTCACGTCCTGCGGCGGCAGATGAAACGCAACTTCGTCAAGCCGCTCATCATCATGACGCCAAAAAGTCTGTTGCGCGCCAAGTTTGCTTCGTCCATGGCTGACGAATTTATCAACGGCCGGTTCAACGAGATTCTCGCGGCGCCCGAAGCCGGCCCGACGAACAAGATGAAACGAATCGTCTTGTGCTCGGGCAAAGTTTATTACGACCTGCTCAATTACCGGACCGACCGCAAGATCGACAACGTGGCGATCATTCGCATCGAGCAGCTTTATCCATTCCCGGAAAAAAAACTGCGCGAGATGCTGAAACCGTTTCCGAAAAGCGCGAAGTTTGTCTGGTGCCAGGAAGAACCGCAAAACATGGGGGCTTGGAATTTCATCGAGCCGCAGTTGCGCACCGCTTTTTGCAGCGAGATCGCCTATGCCGGACGCGACGCTGGCGCCAGTCCAGCTGTCGGGTCGCTCGCGCGGCATAAGCGCGAGCAGGCCGCCTTGGTCGCGGACGCATTTTCCATCTAGCGCCTAGCCACAGGCCGTATACGTCGTATAAGTCGTATACGCTCTCGCCATGCCCATCGAAGTAAAAATCCCCGCCCTTGGTGAATCTATCTCCAGCGGCGTGGTCTCGGTTTGGCACAAGAAATCCGGCGACTTCGTCGAAGCCGGTGACGCGCTCTTCACGCTCGAAACCGACAAGGTGTCGACTGAGATCACGGCCGAAAAAGCCGGTGTTCTCGATGCGCTCATTCCCGAAGGCCAGGAAGTAAAAATCGGCGAAGTCGTTGCCACGATCGACGATTCCAAGGAAGCGCCGCCGGTCGAACAAAAGCCGAAACCGGCGGAGGAAAAGAAAGCGCCACAAACGGAGAAAAAAACTCCTGTAGCCGCGGTCGTTGACCGCGGACCGGGGACATCGTCCCCGGCTACAGCAAAACCCCTCTCGCCTGCTGTTCGTCGGGTCGTTGAAGAAGAAGGGCTCGAGCCGGACAAAATTTCCGGGACTGGCAAGGGCGGCCGGCTGACGAAGGGGGACGTTTTAAGCGCGGCGGAAAATCGAAAACCCGAAATTGTAGGGGAAGCTGTCAGCTCCCCCGGGACGGCAACGCCGTCCCCTACAGAAGATCGAGCCGCCTCCGCAGAGCTACGGAGGGCCGAGCAATCAGCCGACGGTCGCGTCGTTCGGAAACGTATGTCGCCACTACGCCGGAAAATCGCCGCCCAACTGGTCATGTCGCAGCAAACCACAGCGACACTGACCACCTTCAACGAATGCGACATGAGCGCGGTGCAGGACCTGCGCGGTAAATCGCAGGACGAGTTTACGAAGAAGAACGGCGTCAAACTCGGGTTGATGTCGTTCTTCATCAAAGCCGCGATCGAAGCGCTCAAAGCTGTGCCCGTGGTCAACGGCCGCATCGAGGAGGAAGATTTCATCCAGAACAATTTTTACGACATCGGGGTAGCGGTCGGGACTGAGCGCGGCCTGATTGTGCCGGTCATTCGCGATGCAGAGAAAAAAGGTTTCGCCGAGCTCGAACGCGAGATTGCCGATTACGCGAACAAAGCGCGCACCGGCAAATTGAAGATCGAAGATTTGCAGGGCGGCACGTTCACCATTTCGAATGGCGGCGTTTACGGTTCGCTCTTGAGCACACCGATCCTGAATCCGCCGCAGACCGGCATCCTCGGGCTGCACAAAATCATGCCCCGCCCCGTGGCGATCGACACCAAGGTTGAAGTGCGGCCGATGATGTATCTGGCTCTCAGCTACGATCACCGCGCCATCGACGGCAAGGAAGCCGTCACTTTTCTCATTAAGGTCAAGGAATGCATCGAGGACCCGAAAAAGTTGCCGCTCGATTTTTAGTTTTTTGTACTGTCATTTTGAGCGAAGCGAAACATCTCTGACTTTCCCCGCCACGTGCGCAATCACGACTACTGGGTCTACATTCTGACAAATAAGCATTGCACCACGTTGTACATCGGGATCACAAACGCCCTGGAGCGCAGGCTATGGCAGCATCGATGGGGAGACGCGGAAGGGTTCGCGCAACGCTATCATCTCAATCGCCTGGTGTGGTTTGAGCACTTTCGCAACGTGAGCGATGCCATCGCCTGTGAGAAAAGACTGAAAGGCTGGCGCCGCGATCGAAAAGTTGCCCTGATCGAAAGAACAAATCCGCGCTGGTGTGACCTCAGCGCCGACTTCGAGCAGCAACCGCGTTTTTATGAGAAGCCGTGGGACACCGAAGCCATGTCCAGAGATTCTTCGCTTCGCTCAGAATGACATACCAACCAGATGGAAAAATTCGATGTCGTAATTATCGGCTCGGGACCGGGCGGCTATGTCGCCGCGATCCGCGCCGGCCAGCTCGGGCTTAAAACGGCGATTGTCGAAAAGGACAAGGAGCTCGGCGGCACGTGTCTCAATGTTGGCTGCATTCCGAGCAAAGCGCTGCTCACTTCGAGCGATCATTTCATCTTCGTAAAGAAGGAAGCGGAGAAGCACGGCATCGTCGTTGACGGTGCGCATGTCGATCTTGCCAGGATGCAGCAGCGCAAAGACAAAGTCGTCAAGACGCTTACCGGCGGCGTGCGCGCGCTGATGAAAACGAACAAGGTCGCGACGTTCGAAGGTTTCGGCACGATCACCGCGCCGGGCAAAGTTTCGGTCAAATCATCCGCCGGCGAGACACAGGAGATCGAAACCAGCAACATCGTGATCGCGACTGGGAGCGTCCCGATCGAGCTGCCGTTCGCGAAATTCGACGGCGAGAAGATTGTCAGCAGCACCGAGGCGCTCTGCTTTACCGAGCCGCCAAACAAACTGCTCGTCATCGGCGCGGGTGCGATCGGGCTGGAACTGGGCTCGGTCTGGGCCCGGCTCGGGTCGGAAGTGACCATCCTCGAATTTCTGCCGCGCATCGCGGTCGGCTTCGACCTCGAGCTGTCGAACCTGCTCCAGCGATCGCTCACCGCTCAGGGCATCACGTTTCACCTCGAAACCAAGGTGAGCGCGGTCAAGATCGACAACGGCCGCATCACCGCAACCGCGACGAAAGGAAACGAAGAATTAAACTTCGACGCGGACAAAGTTCTTGTTTCTGTCGGGCGGCGGCCGTTTTGGGAAGGGCTCGGCGCCGACAAGGCCGGCGTCGAATTCGATGAAAAGAAGCGCATCAAAGTCGATAAGCATTTCAAAACAAACGTCGACGGCATCTACGCCATCGGGGACGTGATCGCCGGGCCCATGCTCGCGCATAAGGCCGAGGACGAAGGCATTGCCTGCGTCGAACGGATCGCCGGCAAGGACGGCCACATCAATTACGACGCCATCGCCGGAATCATTTACACCAATCCGGAACTCGCCGGCGTTGGCCTGACCGAGGACCAGGCGAAAGAGAAGGGGATCGATTATCGCGTCGGCAAGTTTCCCTTTCGCGCCAACGGCCGCGCCCTGGCGAACGAAGACGTCGATGGCATGGTCAAGTTCGTCGCCGATGCGAAGAGCGACCGCATTCTTGGGGCGCACATTTTGCAACACGCCGCTTCGGAACTAATTGCCGAAGCCGTTTCGGTGATCGAATTCGGCGGCAGCTCCGAGGATCTCGGCCGCACTTGTCATTCACATCCGACCTTGAGCGAAGCAGTCAAAGAAGCCGCGCTCAATGTCGAGAAACGCGCTCTGCATATCATCAACCGTTAAGCAATGCGCCTCAGTGTTACCTATTATCTCGACGTCATTTCGTCCTGGTGTTTTTGGTCCGAGCCGGCCTGGGCCGAGCTGAAGAAACGCCACGAAGGGAGAGTGGAATTTCAATGGAAGATCGCGCTTTTGGACAAGGCCGGCCTGCCCGTCTCGCGTGCCCAGGAAGAATGGTTTTACCGCCGCAGCGGCACAATCATGCGTTCGCCCTTCATGTTGAGCAGCGCCTGGTACGACGAGCCGATTCGCTCCGAATATCTCGCGCCGAATTGCGTCGCCGAAGCGGGCAAGGATTTTGGCGTCACGGACGACCGCGTCCGGCTCGCCCTCGCTTACGCCGGCTTGCGCGAGGGAAAACGCTTCGGGGAATGGGAGATTGCCGCCGAAATCGGCGCGCGTGCGGCCGGACTCAACGAGAAGGAATTACTGGAACGGGCGCGCTCGCCGGAGATCGAAGCACGCGTTCGCGCCGACACCGCTGCTTTTCATGCGCTGCAGGTAACGCAACGGCCCACCTTTGTCTTCGATACCGAAATCGGCGACCGCGCGGTCTTCTCCGGGTTCGCCCGACTCGTGCCGCTGGCAACGGCGCTAGAATCGATGCTCGATGACGCGGATGCCTACGTTTCCTACGCGGCCCATTTCGGCGCTCCGCCGGCCAGCTGATCAATGGCGCGGCGGCTGCTTGAATGAGTTGCAAGATCGACAATCACCATTCATCTTGTCAGCCTCTGAATGTTGTTTACGACTTCCCCGTGGCCCGCGCCAGGAGCGGGCCTCTCATCGCGGTCATCGCAGCCCTGATGAGGCCGAGTGCATGAGCAGTTCGTCCAAGTGAAACGTTGAAAAGTGCGATAAACGTAACCGCGGCCCGACGGCGCACTCCCGTCTGACCGCTCTGGAGATCGACTCAATCTGCAACACCAATTTCGTGTAAACGGCCGGATTCGCGCACGCGAAGTGCGGGTCATTCTCGGATCCAGTGGTCAGCAGTTGGGCGTCATGAAATTGTCCGACGCCCTGCGCGAAGCGCAAAACCGCGGGCTCGATCTGGTCGAAGTCGCGCCCACCGCCAATCCGCCGGTCTGCAAGATCGTCGCGCTCGGCAAATTCCGCTACGACATCTCCAAACAGGAGAAGGACAAAAGGCCGTCCGGCACGCGACTGAAGGAACTGAAGTTTCGGGTGAACATCGACGATCACGATTACCTGACCAAGATCCGTCACGGCGAAGAGTTCCTCGAACGCGGCAACAAAGTGCGCGTGCAACTGCAGTTTCGCGGCCGCGAAATGGCGCACCAGGAGTTCGGACTGCAGTTGATGGAAAAGGTCCGCAACGATCTCTCCGGAATGTCGCAGGTCGAAATGGAGCCGAAGATCGCCGGCCGCAACATCACCATGACGCTCTCGCCGTTGCCGGCGAACCGGCGCAAAAGAAAATTCCCGTCGCCGCCAAAAGAGCCGAGCCCCTCAGATAACGGGAGCAAGGTCGCAAAACCCTGACGTGACAGGGTGGGCTGGCGCCGCCCAATTACGGTTCGGACGTTTGCGTTTCGTTGACCGAATTCTCCGAGGCCGCGACCTGCCCGGCTGATTGCGGCTCGCCCGTCGCCGCCGCGACCTCGTCGATCCTGGCGATGCGCAACGCGCGGCCGGTTGTTTCGTCGATGTCGATCAAGGCGCCGCGCAAACGGACTTCTCCACCCGCGACAGGAAACGACGCCGGCAAATTCGAGATGAAACGCTGCAAAATCGGTTCGATCGCCCGGCCGAGAATCGAATGCACCGGGCCGCACATCCCCGCGTCGCACAGAAAAGCCGTGCCGCCGGGAAAGATTTGTTCGTCGGCCGTCTGCACATGGGTATGGGTGCCGATGACGGCGGAAACCTTGCCATCCAGAAAACGGCCGATCGCAATCTTTTCGCTGGTTGTTTCTCCATGCACATCGACCACGATGTTGAGCGTTTCGCCACGGATTTTGCCGATTAATTCATCCAGCGCGTGGAATGGGTTCTCCAGAATGGGCTGCATGAAAGTGCGCGCCTGCACATTAACAACGCCCACTTTACCTTTGGCCGTGTCCAACACGATCGAGCCGTGTCCGGGCGCACCCGCCGGATAATTGATCGGTCGGAGCAGCCGTGGCTCCAGGTCGAGAAACGCCATCACGTCCTTTTGGTCCCAGATGTGGTCGCCACTCGTCACCACGGAAACGCCCGCGCGCAGAAGATCGATCGTGATTTTGCCGGTGATGCCGCGTCCTCCGGCGGCGTTCTCCCCGTTTACGATCGTGAAGTCGATCGCTTCGCGCGCCTTTAACTCGGGCAATTTCGCGATCACCGCGCTGCGGCCCGGCGCGCCCACGATGTCGCCGAGGAAAAGAACGCGTAGCATGGAGCGACACTAGACATTTCCAAACCCGTTGTCATCCCGAGCCGCGCAGACGGCGAGGGACCTCGCATAAGTTGGGAAAGTCACGCGAAGTAATTCGCGTGATCGGCCACCCGCTGTGACGTCCTTCGCTTCGCTTAGCATGAGAGGCGCACGATTAGTCAGCGCGAGGCGTACCAATCAATGCTTCATTGCGGCGATGAAAGTGCGAGGGGCACTTCTGGTCTTCTGTCTGTCGACCGTGGCGGCGCTCGCGGCGGACAACACGACCATTCTCGGCGCGAAACCGAAGTGGAGCGTTTTGGAACGCTACCAGGAGACGATCACGCACGATGAATTTTTGCATCTGCTCCAGGACGTATATTGCACCCATGGTTTCGCGGACGATCTGTTCAAGATCGACAATCAGTCGGTGCGGATTTTGAAAAACCGCGACGTCCAGAGTTTTGTCACTTTGCGTTTCGCCACGGACGATGCGTCGCGCAGACCGGTGCCGCGTTTGTGGCGTCCGGCGAAATCGTTGCCGCGGCCGCCACCGGAAAAACCCCTCGCCGGGTTGCGGGTTGCACTCGATCCCGGCCATATCGGCGGCAAATGGGCGAAGATGGAGGAGCGCTGGTTTCAGGTCGGCGAAGCGAAGCCGGTCACCGAAGGCGATCTCGCACTGAAAGTCGCCCGGCTTCTCGCCCCGCAACTGCGAAAGCTCGGCGCGAAAGTTTTCTTTATTCGCAACAGCAGCGAGCCGGTCACGCCGATGCGCCCCGCCGACTTCAAGCAGCTCGCCCGCAAAATTCTAATCAAGAACGGCGTGCCCCAACCGCGCGCCGACGTGCTCGACCCGAAAGACCCTGGCAAAGAGCAGACGATTCGCTGGCAAAGTGAGATTTTGTTTTATCGATATAGCGAAATCCGCCGCCGGGCGGTGTTGGTAAACACGAAGCTCCATCCCGACTTGGTCGTGTGCCTGCATTTTAACGCCGAAGGCTGGGGCGATCCGAACAGCCCGTCCTTAACCGACCTGAATCATCTCCACCTGCTCGTGAACGGCTCCTATTTGCAACCCGAACTGGAGTTCGACGACGAACGGTTTGAAATGGTGCGCCGCTTGTTGAGCCGCGTTTATGATGAAGAACTGCCGCTCTCCGATGTGGTCGCCACATCCATGGCCAAAGCGACCAGCCTGCCGCCGTTTCAATATCCGACCACGCTCACCACGACCAAGGTCGGCACGACCGGCTACGTCTACGCGCGTAATCTACTCGCGAGCCGGATTTATCGTTGTCCGGTCGTTTACTGCGAGCCCTACGTCATGAACAGCAACGACGCCTTCGCCCGCATCCAGGCCGGTGATTACGAAGGCACGCGCAACGTCAACGGCCGCGAGCGCAAAAGCATCTTTCGCGAATATGCCGACAGCGTGGCCGAGGGCTTGGCTGAATATTATTCAAAAGCGCGCGGGTGGTAGCTGCCAGCGAGCTCTGCCGCCACAGAGGCCGGCAGCTACAACTCATCCACCGCTTCGCGAATGTCTTCGAACGTCACGTCGCGCGACAAGCAGGCCGATCCAATCCGCGGCGTTACGACGAAACGGACTCGACCGCTCTCGAATTTTTTGTCCGACACCATCGCCGTGAAAATTTTTTCGCGCGGAAAATCGTCCGGCAAGCGCGTCGGCAACTCGAATGCACTCAGAAGATCGACAATCGCATCGCGCTGCGCTTGCAAAAGGCCGGCCTTCTTCATCGAAACAGTGGACGCGGCGACGATGCCGAGACTGACCGCTTCGCCGTGCAGGAATCGTTCGTAATCGCCGGCGCGCTCGATCGCATGGCCAACCGTGTGGCCAAAATTCAAGAGGGCCCGTTCACCCGCGCGATCGAGCTCATCTTCCGCCACCATCCTCGCTTTGAGCTCGACATTGCATTTGATCAGCTCGATCAAACTCGACGGCTTTAAGCCGTCGAGTTGCCGCCCGATCAATTGCGGCAGGGCAGCGAACATTTCGGCGTCGGCGATGATGGCGTGTTTGATGATCTCGGCGAAACCCTGTCGGAGCTCGCGCGGGGGCAGCGTTTGCAAAAGATCGACATCATCAATGACGAGTGCCGGCTGATGGACCGCGCCGAGCAGGTTTTTCCCGGTGGTGGTGTTCACGGCGGTCTTGCCGCCGATCGAGCTGTCGACCATGGCGAGCAACGTCGTGGGGATCTGGACATGTGGAATGCCGCGGTGGAAAATCGCCGCGACAAACCCGGAAAGGTCGCCGACGGCGCCGCCGCCAAGCCCGATGACGAACGATTGTCGATCTAACCCGGCGGCGACCATTTGCTCGCAGACTGCGCCGGCCTGATCGAGGTTCTTCGATTTTTCGCCCGGGGGAACAATGACGGATGACGCGCGCAAACCGGCCGCCGCCAGGCTACGTCTAAGCCTCTCCGCGAAAAGCGTCGCCACATTGGCGTCGGAAACGATCGCGCAATTGGTCCGAGCCAATCGCTGCACGATCAGCTCGCCGGCGCGCCCGAGCAGGTCGCGCCCAATCAGCGCTTCGTAAACGTGCGTGGTGGTGCGGACTTCAAGCGAAGTCACGACACGGGCGGTTAGGGCAGGCAGGGGTCCCAGCGACAAGACGCATTTGGGTCGCTGCTCGTCGGGGTCTCACGAATGAACATGTCCCAGGTTATGTTGTCCGCATGACCGTCGGCCAAGAGGACACAAATTCTTTGTCGTCGCTGGTGAGTGCCGCATTTTAGACTGCCGCAGGTCACGCCTCCGCCGGGAGTGCTCGTGTCCTTGTAGACTTTAACGCCGGGCGCGACCTGAGCCGCGGTACCGATGAAATTGACGGATGTTCCCGCGTTTTGCGCCGGCGCAAAGAAGATCGTGGCTACGGGATTGGTCAGCTTTGTCGTGTCGACGCCCAGCATCCCGGTCTTGCCGTTTACACCATAGCTGACCGGAGTATTGCCGTCACCGGCAGCACTGGTGCGCGTGTCCCAGGGTGATTGGAAGACAGCCCAATCCCCCAGGTACTGTGTGGCCGACGGGACGTCGGGGTGGAGCCGTTTCATCCACGAGACGTTGCCCGTTGCCGAGAAAAAAATGTTATCGAAGTCGTTGAGATAGCGTGCGGTGGCGAAGCCGATCTGCCGCAGGTTGTTCATGTCCTTGGTGATTTTGGCGCGCTCCTGAACGCTTTGCAGTGCCGGAAAAGCGAAAGTGATCAGGATGCCGATAATCAGCATCACGATGAGCAATTCGATAAACGTGAAGCCGCCGCGCGAGTTGTTCCGCTCCATCGCTGTTACCCGGGGGAGCGTAATGAATTTTGCGCGTCAGCGAAAGCAAAATCGCCATGGCCGCGGGTTGATTGTGAATGTTTCGGAGTTGACAAAGTTCCGGGCAGTTTGTGTAACTAAGCCCATGCCCGACCCGCTGGAGCCGACTGAGCCGCCAGCATCATCGCCGCCGCCCCCGGCGCCATTAACTCCGCCGCCGATGTCACCTGATCCAGATACAACCTCGACCTCGACGGGTCTGCCCTCCAACGTGGCCGCCGCCATCGCCTGCATCCCGCTCGTCGGCGGAATCATTTTTTATGTTTTGGAAAAGCGCGACGGTTTTGTCCGCTTTTACGCCATGCAGTCGATCATTTTCGGCGGCGCCTGGATTTTATTTAATATTGCCTCCGCCATCGTGCGCGCCGTGTTTCTCGCCATTCCCGGCATCGGCGGTGTGTTGTATTTTTTCTGGTCGATCGTGGCGGCATTGATCCATATCGCCTTCCTCGTGATCTGGATCATTGCCATGGTGAAAGCGCTCAGCAATGTGCGCTGGGAAATTCCCTACGTGGGCCCGATTGCGCGCAAGCAACTGGGCGAAGTTTGAGGGGAATGTGGGAGCGGCCTCAGCGCCGCGAGTCCGAGCCGGACGGGCATTGTCGGGACACTGAGGTCCCTCCCACATTTGCTGCGCCGAGCAGCTTCACCACCAGCTCGGTCAAAACCAACTCGTGCTCCAATTGCGTCGTGACCAGTTTGAGGTTCGCTTCCAGGCAGGCCTGCATTCCGGCGACGAGTTGCGCGCTCTCGAAGCGGTGCGCGTTTTGCGCCGCGATGCCGAGAGCGTAAGCATTGATGGAACCGTCTTTCTTGCGCGGGAGATGCTCCGTCGCTGTGGCCGGCAAGCGATTGATCACGGAGATGAATTGGAACGGGGCGTGCGGACGCGGGAGGCGGTGTCGTTCCATCAAATCTTTGGCCAGCAAAAGATTTCGGACCGTGGGGATGATTGCGACCAGTAGAATGCCGATGGCGCTTTCTCCCTGGTCGAGGAGACGGCGCACCAGTCGCAGCGCGCGCTCGAGATCGCGCTCGGCCAGCGCGTTGCCCAGCTCGAAGATCACACCGGCGCGCGAGAGCGGCACGAGTTGGCGGACAAGATCGACATCTATTTCGCGCTTGCTCCCGAGGTAGATGTCGATCTTTTCCAGCTCGTTTTCGATCTGCCGCGTATCGCCACCGGTCAGCAACACGAAAAGCTCGAAGGCGCCGTTATCAAAGCGAAGTTTGCGTTTGCGGGCCAGGCGCTGCACCAGCTCGCCTGCTTCCTCTTCCCAGCCGGCGCGCGTCGCATCGAGCTTGTCGAAGCGCTGGAGCTCCGCGCGTTTGCTCAGCGTCTTGTAGAAGGAGCGCCGTTTATCCACCTCCGTTGCGCTGAGCAAGAACGTGATTCCCTCGGCGAAACCTTCTTCGATGATAGCGGCGAGCTCTTCCAGGCCGCTTTGCACGGCGGCTGCGCGGGCGAGCTGATTGTCGCCGAGAAAATTGACGTTCTTGAGCCAGACAACTTTGGCGCCGCCAAAAAAAGGGAGCGTTTGCAGAGCCTCGATTGTCGATCTTATCCGCGCAGCCGCCTGTTCGGAATTGTCAGCCGCGCCATCGACCGTTTCCAATCCGAAATCCCCGGCCGCCGGGGGCGCGAGCTGTTTGGCCAGCTCCGCCGCGACGCGTTTCACTTCCAATTCGTCGGACCCGACGACCGCATGAATCTGCGCCGTGGCCGGTTTAGTTTTGGCTTTTGGCACCGCACTCTTTTCGCACGCGCGACAAACATCGACAAGATGGTTCCGCCAGCCTGACGGAAGTAGCGCAATAGGCGTTGCAAGCGCCGGGCCGTGCGAGACAATCAGCGCATGTCGCGGGTCCCGTCGTGGCTTTTGGTGATGATTGTTTGGGCGGCGATTTACTTGCCGGCGCTCGGACTATTCGAGATCAAGGGTGAGGAAGGACGGCGGATTTTGCCGGCGATCACGATGCTGGAGACGGGCAATTACGTCGTGCCGAAAGTGGGCGGGATGCCGTACTTCAGCAAGCCGCCCCTGGTGAACTGGCTTATCGCGGGCTCGTTCAAAGTTTTCGGTGTCCGTAATGAATGGACCGCGCGATTGCCCTCGGCGCTCTGTGTTTTGGCGGTGGCGCTCGCGTTTGTAACCGTCGCGCGCGCGAGCCTCGGCGGGGAAGGATCGATAATCGCGGCGCTGATCTGGCTGACCAATCTCGGCATTCTGGAAAAAGGGCGACTCATTGAGATTGAGGCGCTTTACGTTTCGCTTTGCGCCCTGGCTATCATTTTTTGGCTGAGCTGGTGGACGCAAAGGCGTTCGCCGTGGCTCACCTGGATAGTGCCGTGGGTTTTTCTCGGGCTCGGTTGGCTGGCCAAGGGGCCGACGCTGCTCGTGTTTTTTTATGCCGTGGTGCTGGCGGTGCTTTGGCAAGATCGACAATCGCGAGCGCTGCTTCATCCGGCGCATTTCATCGGGATCATTATAATGCTTGGAATCTTCGCGGCGTGGGCGGCGCCGTTTTACGAAACGATGGTGCGTTGGCGGCCGCTGGATAAATGGTCGGGCCAATTTGTCGGGCGTGTGACCGGCGATTTCTTCCGGCCGAGCGTCTGGTTTTCGACGGCGCCGCGGGCGTTGATTTACTTTCTGCCCTGGCTGTTATTTTTGCCGCTGCTGCGGCTGCACAAAATCGAGGACGCGCGACAGCGCGGATTTGTGCGTGCACTGATGTGGGGCGCGGCGGTTCCGTTTGTGCTCATTGCTCTGATTCCTGGGGCGGCGGCGCGCTATTCGTTGCCGGTGATGGGGCCGTTTTGCTGGTTGATGGCGATGAGTTTTGCCGAAGATGCGTTTGCCGTGCCCGGGTGGTGGGTTAGGTCAGCTTCGTCTGAAGATTCGGCAGGCGAGACGCCTGCCCGCCGCACAGGCCAGAGGCCTGTGCTCCGATCGCTGTGGTCGCGCTTTGGTTTGCCGCTCGTTGTGATCGCGGTGGCGGCGGGATTGATCGGGTATCCCCTGGCGGCGACGCTGGTCTACAAACACCGGCCAAAGGTCAAAAACATCGCCGAGGCGGTGAACGCGGTCGTCCCGGCGAGCGAGATTCTTTATGCCGTCGATGTGCGCTATCAGCCGTTCTTTTTTTATGCGCATTCGCCGGTCAAGTACGTGCTGCGCCTTGTCGATCTTCCAAAAGACACCCGCTACCTCGTCGTGCGGCCGGAGATGGAACCCGAGGTGACGGCGAGCGCGAGATGGTTGCCGCGACGGGCTTACCCGATCTTGAGGATCACCGATTATCGCGACCAGACCATCGTGGTGATGCGGGTAAATTCCTCTTGAACGGCGACCCCGCCTTAATTGACAAACCTCGGGTGCTTACGAGGCTGGATACGAAAGAGCCGGTCGATCGCGCGGCCGGGGAGCGAATGAAACGCCACGGCACGAGCAATCAAGCGGTCCCGCGCTGGGCCTATTGGTTGTTCGCCGTGCTCGCGTTCTTCGGCGTTTATCGCGTGGTCCAACACAGTTCGCGGGAAGCGAAAGCGACACAGCCGCCGAAGCGCAACGTGATCGTGGCTCGCGTCATCACCCAGGACGTGCCCGTGTATTTGGACGAAATCGGGACGACCGCCGCTTACGAAACCGTGGAGGTGAAAGCGCAGGTCAGCGGTCAAATCATTAGCCGCGAATTCAAAGACGGCGCGGATGTAAAAAAGGGCGACCTTTTGTTTCGGATCGATCCGCGGCCATTTGAAGCGGTGCTGGCGTCGGCCAAAGCCGACCTCGCGCTGAATCAGGCGAACCGGGACCGCCAGGCGGCATTGCGCGCCAAGAACGTCACGGCCACCCAGGAATGGGACACGGCGGAGGCAAACGCGATGAAAGCTGAAGCCGCCGTGGCCGCGGCGCAGGTGAACCTCGACTTTTGTAACATTCGCTCGCCCATCGACGGGCGAGTGGGTTTGCGCAATGTCGATGTTGGCAATTTGGTCGGTCCGGCGAGCCCGGCGCTCGTCACGATCCAGGGCCTTGATCCGATCTACACCGACTTCACCATTGCCGAGCCCGATCTGCCGCTGGTGCGGCGCTATCTCGGCAATCCGAACCTGAAAGTGATCACCGACGCCCAGGATGATCAGGTTCCGCCGCGCACGGGTGATCTGTATTTTCTCGACACCGCCGTCCAGCCCGGCACCGGCACAATCAAAGCGCGCGGCGTGACGCCGAACCCCGATCGCGCGCTGTGGCCGGCGCAATTTGTTCGCGTCCGTTTGATCCTGGACATTCTTGCCGGCGCCAAATTGGTGCCGAGCAGTGCGGTGCAGATCGGGCAAAAGGGGCCTTACGTTTTCGTAGTGAAACCCGATTCAACGCTGGAGCTGCGTCCGGTGAAACCCGGCCAGCCGCAGGGCGACCTGACGGTTGTCGCGCAGGGGGTTGAGCCGGGTGAAACGGTCGTGGTCAGCGGCCAATTGCAACTCGCGCCGGGCATGAAAGTGGTGGCGCAGGAGATGGAGCGGCCACCGCAAGGGCCCGAGGGGTCGCGGATCAAAACCGTTCATTAATAATATGAGTGATGGGCGGCAGCACGACGGAGAAGACGGCGCGACCCCTGAGGACCGCGACGGCGTGAGTAGCGCCGGTTCGCCGCTGACGCATCGACACGGCGCGCCGGGCGAACAGACACCGGCAGGTAAACTGGTTCAGTTTTCCTCCGGATTATCGCGGCCTTTCATTCAGCGGCCGGTCATGACGATGCTGCTGACCGCGTCAGTCATCGTCTTCGGGCTTCTCACGTATCGCCAGCTCGCCGTGAACGATCTGCCGGCGGTCGATTATCCCGTCATTCAAGTCACCGCCAATTATCCCGGCGCAAATCCCGAGACGATGGCGAACACGATCGCCACGCCGCTGGAGAAACAGTTCACCCAAATCCCAGGCCTGACCTTGACGACAAGCTCCAGCACGCAAGGCAGCACCAATATCACTCTCCAGTTCGAGCTGAGTAAAAGCATCGTCGACGCGGCGACTGATGTGCAGGCCGCGATCCAGCGCGCGAGCGGTCAGTTGCCGAACGATCTACCGCAGCCGCCGCAATTCCAAAAAACCAATCCGAATGATCAGCCGGTGATGTACATCGCGCTGACCAGCGAGACGCTGACCGACGGTGAGCTTTACAAATACGCGACCGCGAATGTGCAACAGCGGATCAACATTCTGCCCGGTGTCTCGCAGGTGCAGATCTTCGGCGTCAAAAGCGCCATTCGCATCAAGGCCGATCCCGGCGCGCTCGTCTCGCGCAACATCACGCTGGACGAGCTCTCGGCCGCGATCCGCGCCGGCACGGCCTATTCCGGCGCCGGGCAATTCGACGGCAAAAACATGTCGCTCGTCCTTCGGCCCAATGGGCAGATCAGCGACGCCGAAGGCTATCGCAACCTGATCGTCGGCCGCGGCGCGAACAATTCGCCGATTTACTTGCGCGACGTCGCGACTGTCATCGACGGCGTGCAGGACGAAAGGCTGTCGCGCCACTTTTTTGCGCGCGGGTTCACTCCGCCCGCCTCCGTCATCGTGCTGGCGGTCTCGCGTCAGGCCGGCGCGAACGCGGTCGAGGTAGCGCAATCAATCAACGACCTGCTGCCGCAGTTGCGGCTGGAATTACCCGGCTCGATCCGACTCATCCCGACGTTCGACCGCGCCCAAAGCATCGTCCATTCAGTCTCCGACGTGCGGACCACCCTGATGATCGCGTTTGTCCTCGTCGTCCTTGTCATCTTCGTTTTTTTGGGCCGGGCGCGCGACACGCTCATCCCGGCGGTGGCTCTGCCACTTTCGCTTCTCATCACCTTCCTCGTGATGTGGATCCTCAATTACTCGATCAACAATCTCACTTTGATGGCGCTGACGCTCGCCATCGGGTTTCTGGTCGATGACGCGATCGTGTTTCTCGAAAATGTGGTGCGCCGCTCCGAGCACGGCGAATCGATCTATCGCGCGACGCTTAATAGTGCGGGCGAAATCTCCTTCACCATTCTCTCAATGACGCTCTCGCTCGCGGCCGTGTTCATCCCGCTCGTCTTCATGCCCGAATTGCTCGGCCGCATTTTCCGCGAGTTCGCCGTCACGATCATGGTCGCGATCTTCGCGTCGGGCCTGGTCTCGCTCACTCTTACGCCGATGATGTGCTCGCGACTGTTGCGGGAACATCATCCGGGCCATCGCCTGACGCGCATCGAGCGATTGTTCAAAGCGGTTTACGATCCGGTATTGAATTTTTACCGGCGCAGCCTGGCTTGGTTTCTCGATCATGGCTGGCTGGCCGCGCCGATTATCGCGCTCTGTGTCATCGGAGTGGCGGTGCTGTTCAACGCGTTGCCCTTCACGCTCCTGCCGACCGGCGACAGCGGCGTCATCCGCGGCGCATTGCTCATGCAGGAAGGTGCGTCGCCGCAACAGCAGCGCGATATGCAGGACAAGCTCGACCCGATCCTGCAGAAGCACCCGGCGGTGGACAAATACTTTACCGTCGCGGGGAGCGGCCGCGCCGGCTCCTCTGGCATTTTTACCGTCATCTTTCTGAACGATCGCAAGCATCGCGACCAGATCGAGCGGGTGAGCGATGAACTGCGTCGCACGTTGAACACGGTGCCCGGCGTTTTCGCCACGCTCAATCCCGCGCCGGTGCTCCAGATCAACATCGGCGCGGTCGGCAGCCAGTTCGGGCGCTACAGCTATTCAATCAGCGGGATCGATCCGGATGAAGTTTATGCCGCGGCCGACGCGCTCGGCGCGAAGCTGCGCGAATATCCGGGGTTCGCCTCGCCGCCGCGCTCGAACCTGTTCCGCAACCAGCCCAATCTCAACATCGACATCGATCGCGACCGCGCCAGTCTTTACGGTGTTTCGGTCACGAAGCTCCAGGCCCTGCTCCGCGCCGCTTATTCGCAGAACTACGTCTATTTAATCAAACAACCCGACGACCAATATCAGGTCATCCTCGAAGTGGAAGACCGCGACCGCGCCCGCCCCGATGACCTGCGCCAGCTCTACATCAAGCCCGACGGCAAGGACACACTCATCCCGGTCAACACCTTGACGAAGTTCGACACCAGGCTCGGGCTCCAGGCCGTCAATCACATCAACCAGTTTACCAGCGTCACGTTCGGTTTTGATACAAAGCCGGATTACGCGCTTGGCGATGTGACGGCGTTTATCGAGAAAACCGCCGCGCAAGTTTTGCCGCCGACAGTGCAGGGCGAAATGCAGGGCGAGGGGCTCGTGTTGCAGCAACTATTCCGGGCGCTGCCGTTTCTCATCATCGCGGCGTTGTTCGTCATGTATGTGATCCTTGGGATTCTTTACGAGAGCTACATCCATCCGATCACCGTGCTCTCGACGCTCTTTCCCGCTGTCGTGGGCGGGCTGTTCACGCTCTGGTTGTTTGGCTCAACGCTTTCGCTGTACTCGGTCATCGGTCTGTTCCTGCTCATGGGCATCGTGAAAAAGAACGGGATCATGATTGTCGATTTTGCGCTGCACCGGCTCGATGAAGGCTACGACCGCCGTTCTGCAATTCACGAAGCAAGTGTCGAACGTTTCCGTCCAATCATGATGACAACGCTCGCCGCGCTGATGGGCGCCGTGCCGCTGGCACTCGGTTACGGCGCCGACGGCGCTTCGCGGCGGCCGCTCGGACTCGTCATCGTGGGCGGCCTGATTGTTTCCCAGCTCATCACCCTTTACATCACCCCGGTGATTTATCTCGCGCTCGAATCATTCCAGGAACGCTTCCTCGACAAAATTCCCTTCCTGCGCAGCGCCCACACCCACCACGAACCCGAGCCCGCTCCCGCGGCTGTGTAGCAGGGCAAATGCGGTGGCAGACGTGTCGCCTGCATCGGAACGGGAGATTCGCAGCCGACACGGCTGCCTCTACAATTGCCGCGATTAGACTTTCGCCTTAAAGCAAGCGCCGCTCAGCTAAAATTTCGTCGACGGTAAAAAGGAACTGGGCGACGTCGATGGGTTTGGTGAGGTAGTTACGCGCGCCGGCGGAGAGAAGGCGCTCGATCTGGGTCGCGGTGGCGTCGGCACTAACGACAACAACGGGAATGTGCTCGGTCTCTTTGTCGGCGCGCAATGTCTGGAGCAACTCGGCGCCGTGCATATCGGGCAGATTGAGATCGAGCAAAACCACGTCCGGCAGCCAATCGCGCGACACGGCCAGACCGTCGCTGCCCGTCTTGGCGAAACGGATTTGGACGTCGTCGCGCTGCGCGAAGATACTCCCGACCAGGCTACGGTTGAGAGCGTTGTCTTCGATGTAAAGAACTCTGGAGCCGGCGCCACTGTCCTGGCGGGCACCGGCATCTTGCTCCATTTCATCCGGGCGCGGCGCAGCTTCTGGCTCCTGCGCGATTAACTCAGCCAGACGCGTTGCCGCGCTAAAGATTTGTTCCGCCGGCTCGCGATCTCCGACAACGGACGTTTTTAAGAGTTGGGCAAAACCGAGCACGGTATTTAACTGCGTGCGTAATTCGTGCCGGAGAGACGCATTCTCTTCACCAGCGGGGACAGCCGGCATCGAGTTCGCCGTGGCTTGGTCCAGGGCGCTCTTCACCTGCGCGAGTTCTCGTTTCGCGTCGAGAAGTTCCTTCTCTAATTCCGCGACATTTTTAGACATGGCCAAACTCCGTGCGCATCAATGCCTCCGTCGACGCGGGTTTTGTCGGGCTAAGATCGAGCGTGAGCCCAGAGGGTTCGTCGACATCAACGAGGCGGCGTTTGTTGATCGTTTGCAGGTCGCGGCGCATTTTGTTTTTCAGGTTGCAGTAGAGGAGCGCCGTTTCCTCCGTGACCAAACCATCCTCGTAGGCCTTGAGCAGGTCCTGATCAAAGCTGTGCCAGCCGAACGCCTTGCTCGCCTCAATAATGTCTTGGAAACCGCGGTCCTCTTTCTCGCCGTACATGATCGCTTCGCGCGTACTCAGGTTGCTGCCCATGATTTCGGTGACGAGATGGCGGCCGCCGCCAACTTTCGCGATCAAACGCTGGCTCACGATATAGCGCACGGTTTCGGCCAGCCGCTGGCGCAGCAATTGTTCTTCGTCTTTGCTGAACATGCCGAGGATGCGCTGAATGGTTTGACCGGCATTCACGGTGTGCAGCGTGGCGTAGACGATGTGGCCGGTTTCGGACGCGGTCATGGCGATCTCCATCGTCTCGCGGTCGCGAATTTCGCCGACCAGAATTACTTTGGGCGCCTGCCGTAACGCGGCCCGCAGCCCGCGTGGGAAGTCGGGAAAATCCTTGCCCAACTCACGCTGATGAAAAATTGCTTTCCGATGGGGATGCAAGAATTCGATCGGGTCCTCCAGGGTGACGATGTGGATCTGCTGGCTCTCGTTTAATTCATTGAGCATCGCGGCCAGGGTCGTCGTTTTGCCGCTGCCGGTGGCGCCGGTCACGAGCACGATGCCGTTTTTCTCCTTGATCATTTCCCGAAAAATCGGCGGCAACCTCAGCTGATCGAGCGTCGGAACGGTCGATTGCAATTTGCGCATGACGATCGCGGGACGGCCGTTTTGTTTGAAAACGTTGACGCGGAACCGGGCTAGGTCCTTAAGCGCATAACTGCAATCGCATGAGCCCCAGTTGGCCAGATCGCGCGTGAGCCGCTCATCGCCGTTGATGAAATGAGCGACCAGTTCATCGACATGGTCGCGGGTGAAAAACGGCTCCGGCATTTCCACTGGAAATTCTTCCAGCCAGCCGTGCGCCTCCACCAGCGGCGGTTTGCCAACCGTGAAGAGCAAATCGGACACGCCTTCGCGGCTGCCGATCATGGCGGAGAGGAGCTCGTCGATGATTTCCTTCGTCATGGGTTATTCGTTGCTGCCGCTCATCGGCAGCGCGGCAAGACTCGCCTCGGAAGATCGACATCGACGGCTCGCCAGATCAGGGCGAGACCGGCCATCAAAGTAGTGTCGGTCGCCGCTTGGCTCAGTCCACACATAGTTGAATTGCCCAGCGACAACATGCCCACCGCTGATGGTTTCAGCAGTATTCCTGCCGCCAGAGTGGATTCTTCTCGAATTTCACCTGTCTTTGGGATTTCGAGATTCGGATTTCGTCATTTATCTTTTGCGCGATGCGGGCAATGGTTCTCGAGCAACCGGGCAAACCTCTCGCGTTGCGCGATGCGCCAAAACCAAAGCCCGCCGCCGGCCAATTACTTGTGCGGGTTTCCGCCTGCGCCGTTTGCCGCACCGATCTTCACATCATCGATGGCGAGCTGCCGAATCCGAAATTGCCCCTGATCCCCGGCCATCAAATCGTCGGTTACGTCGAAGGTCCAGGCCGGATTGATGATTTTAAAATTGGCGACCGCGTTGGAGTCCCGTGGCTTGGCTGGACGGATGGCGACTGCGTCTATTGTCGATCTTCGCGCGAGAACCTTTGCGATAACGCAAAGTTCACCGGCTACACCATCGACGGCGGTTACGCCGAGTTTACCGTCGCCGACGCCCGTTATTGTTTTCACCTCCCCGATGATGGTGAAGATGTCGATCTTGCGCCGCTTTTATGCGCCGGAATGCTCGGCTATCGCTCCTACCGCAAATGCGGCGATGCACAGCGCATCGGCGTCTACGGCTTCGGCAACGCTGCGCATTTGATCACGCAGATCGCCATTTACCAAAAGAAGGAAGTCTACGCGTTCACGCGGCCGGGCGATAAAGCGACGCAGCAAAGCGCAAAAGCGCTGGGCGCAAAGTGGGCCGGTGGCTCGGACGAAATGCCGCCAGACAAACTCGACGCCGCGATCATCTTTGCGCCAGTTGGCGCGCTCGTGCCCGTCGCGCTGCGCGCTCTGGTCAAGAGCGGAATCGTCGTCTGCGGCGGGATTCACATGAGCGATATCCCATCTTTTCCCTATGTCGATCTTTGGGGGGAACGCGTTATCACTTCGGTCGCAAACCTCACCCGGCGCGACGGCGAAGAATTTCTAAAGCTCGCTCGCCGCGCCTACGTAAAAACTCGAATCGAATCTTTTCCGCTCGACCAAGCCAACCAGGCGCTGGAAAAATTCCGCGCCGGCAAATTGACAGCCACAGCCGTCCTACAAATAGCTGACCGGTGACCTGTGACTTCTGACCTCTGAAATTATGCCTGCGCACGCTCCATCCGAACAAACTGATGCCGGTGAATTTCAGCGGCAGGAAGATGCGTTTCGCGAATGGATTTCGAACGACGGCTCGACGCCGTATCCCGCCGCGGCCGGTCGTTATCATCTCTACGTTTCGCTCGCCTGTCCTTGGGCGAGTCGCACGGTGATTTTCCGCAAGCTGAAAGGGCTCGAAGGCGCGATTGGGATGACGATTGTCGATCCTTTTCGCGATGAGAAAGGTTGGGCCTTCCGCGATCCGAAGCGGACGAAGCCGGGCGCGCGGCTGGACAACCTCGACGAGTTCGAATCGACCGATCCGGTGAACGGGTTCCGTTACCTGAGCGAAGCCTACAAAGCGACCGATCCGAATTTCAAAGACCGCGTCACCGTGCCGGTGCTCTGGGACAACGCGACAAAGAAGATCGTTAACAATTGCGAGGATGACATTTGCCCAATGTTCAACGACGTCTTCAACGAGTTCGCGAAAAATAAAGATGTCGATCTTTTCCCCAAAGATATCGCCGCCGAGCACGAGAAGCTCAGCGATTTTCTTTACGAGAATATCAACAACGGCGTTTACCGGGCCGGGTTTGCGACGCGTCAGCGGCCATACGAAATCTCATGCAAAAGACTCTTCGACGCGCTTGACCAGGTCGAGGAGCGCTTATCGAAGGGCCGGTATTTATTCGGCGATCGGATCGTCGAAGCCGACTGGCGTTTCTTTTGCACGCTGATCCGGTTCGACGTGGTGTATCACGGCCATTTCAAATGCAACCTGCATCGGATCATCGATTACCCAAACCTGCAGGGCTACCTGCTGGATTTATATCAGCAGCCCGGCATCGCCGAGACCGTCAGCATCGATCACATCAAGCGCCACTACTACATGACCCACGAAGAGATTAACCCGACGCGGATGGTCCCGCTCGGTCCGATTATCGATCTTATGCGCGTGCATGGACGCCAACGGCTGTAGCGGCGCTTGTGAGGCAAATTCGACTCGTTAAACTCGACGGCTTTAAGCCGTCGAGTTTGCAGAGCAGCATCACAGTTTCGTGCGGCGGTCATAGACCGTCGCTACAGAGGTTCCGCGAAGATTAGCGCTCGGCGCTGGCGCGGGAGGAGCTGGCGCCGTAGACGACCATTTCGTCGCGGCGGCCCCTTCGCCGATCGACGCCGGCGGTGCGCGTCGCCAGTGTTGGGTCGGGTAAAGCGACCTGACGCAGGAAATTCTGGTCGGTGAGACAGCGGCCGGTGCCTTCGGCCACGGCGCTCAGCGGATCTTCGGCGACATGCACCGGGAGATCGGTCTCTTTGCTTAAGAGTTTATCGAGACCGCGCAGCAGGGCGCCGCCGCCGGCGAGCACGATTCCGCGGTCCACGAGATCGGCGGAGAGCTCAGGCGGACAACGTTCGAGCGTGACCCGCACCGATTCGATGATACTTGCAACCGGCTCGAGCAATGCCTCGCGCACTTCCTGCGAAGTGATCATGAGGGTTTTGGGGAGGCCGGCCACCAGATCGCGCCCTTTGACTTCCATGCTGGTCTCTTCCTTGTGAGGGAAGGCAGAGCCGATTTTGATCTTGATCTCCTCGGCTGTGCGATGGCCGACCATCAAATTGTAGGCGCGCTTCATGTACTGGACGATGGCTTCATCGAGCTCGTCCCCGGCGACGCGGACGCTGCGGCTGAAAACGATTCCGCACAGCGAAATCAATGCGACCTCAGTGGTGCCGCCGCCGATGTCGATGATCATGTTGCCGGCCGGGTCCTGCACCGGCAGACCGACGCCGATCGCCGCGGCCATCGGTTCTTCCACGAGATAAACTTCGCGGGCGCCGGCGTGAGTCGCACTTTCGCGAACCGCGCGTTTTTCGACTTCGGTAATTCCGGAGGGAACGGCGATGACGAGGCGCGGCCGGGCGCGCAACTTCCCATTGTGCACTTTGGAAATAAAATGGCGCAGCATCGCTTCGGTGACTTCAAAGTCGGCGATGACGCCGTCTTTGAGCGGCCGCATCGCGACAATGTTCGCCGGGGTGCGGCCGAGCATGCGTTTCGCTTCGTCGCCGACGGCGACGACTTTGTTTGTACCCGCTTGGACCGCGACGACCGAAGGCTCGCGCAAGACGATGCCTTGTTCCTTGACGTAAACCAGCGTGTTTGCCGTGCCGAGATCGATCCCGATGTCGCTCGAAAACCAGCCCGAAATTCCCTTAAACATTTGTTTGATCGCGCTCCGTCCCTGAGAGCGCAGTTGGCTTTTAGACTCGCTAAATGCAGCAATGATTGTGCCCTGAGGGCGCTTTTCTCGGATGGCTCAAACGGCCGGATCGCGAATGTTGGTTAGGGCGAAACTGAGCGGTTGTTTCGCCCGTCAATCGCTTCGCGAATGGTGGTGGCAAGCTGCGCCGGGCTGAATGGTTTTTGCAGGACCCGATGTTTTTCGGCCAGCTCGTGGTGGTCGGCGCGCTGATTGTCGATGTAACCGGAGACGAGAACAATTCTGGTCTGGGGTCGGAGTTTTTCGAGCCAATCGGCCAGCGCCGCGCCATCCACGCGCGGCATGGCGAGGTCGCTCAGAACAAGGTCAATCTTTAACTCGCCGTCGTTGGTCAAGATGCGCTGAGCTTCTTCGCCGTTGCGAGCTTCGAGCACCCGGTAGCCGGTCTCGCGCAACACGTCGACGGCGAGGTTGCGCACCGCGTCTTCATCCTCTACCACCAGCACCGTTTCGTTGCCGCGCGGCAGCGCTTCCGGCTCGCTCGGTTTGAGTGCTTCCTTCGCCGGTCGCTCAACCCGCGGCAGATAAACCATGAAGGTGGTGCCTTTACCGGGATGACTTTCAACCACGATGTAGCCGCCGCTTTGTTTCACGATGCCGTAACAGGTGGCGAGACCGAGGCCGGTGCCTTTGCCGGTTTCCTTGGTGGTGAAAAACGGTTCGAAAATGCGCGGCAAAATTTCGCTGCTAATCCCGGTGCCGGTGTCGTGGACGCGCAAGGCGGCGTACTCGCCCGGGTTGACCTGACGTTTTTCGGCCAGCGTGGCGTCAAGTGTGGCGAAGCGCGCCTCAATCGTAAGGGTCCCGCCGTTTGGCATGGCGTCGCGCGCATTGAGCGCGAGGTTCATGATGACCTGCTGGATCTGCCCGGGATCCGCGCGCACGCAGGCCGGCTTCGTGGCCGGCTTGATGATAAGATCGACATGTTCGCCGATGAGACGGCGGAGCAGACCTTCGATGTCGCTCACCGCGGTGTTCAGATCGATGATCTGCGGCCAGACCGGCTGTTTGCGGCTGAAGGAGAGAAGCTGTCGAATCAAGGTCGCCCCGCGGTTCGCCGCTTTGATGACTTGCTGTGCGCTTTTCTGCGCGAGCTCATCGACGCCCGAGCGGCGAAGTAACAACTCGCTGTAACCGATGATCGCAGTGAGGATGTTGTTGAAATCGTGCGCCACGCCGCCGGCCAGGCGGCCGACTGCTTCCATCTTTTGCGCCTGACGCAGCTCCGCGTTGGCATGCTCGAGCTCTCGGGCGCGTTCCTCGACCAAATTATTGAGCTCGGCGAGCTTCGCCTGCGCCTGTCGCGTCACGACCCATTTACGCGTCAGCGCGTGCGCGAGTTGCAGCACCTCGATGTTGTCGAAGGGCTTCTTGAGAATGACCAGATTGTCGGAGGCGAGGAGTTTGGCGGCGATCTCCTGCCAGGAGTAATCGGAATAAGCAGTGCAAATGACCACCTGCAAGTCCGGCGCCAACTCCCACAATCGCGAGACGGTTTCGATGCCGTCCCAGCCGGGAGGCATTCGAATATCGACGAACGCGAGCGCATACGGCCGCCCGGCCGCATTGGCCGCGCGCACTTTCTTTAAGCCGTCTTCGCCTTGAAAGACTGAGTCGATCTCGAACGACGCATCCGGGGTCGAGGTCGCGGTGTCTCCGAACAACATCGCTTCGGCCTCGGCGAGCTCGCGCGGCCGCGCCTTGTTCGCAGCGAAAATCTTGCGGAAATCCTCGTGGATCGCAGGGTTGTCGTCTACCACGAGAATGCGTTTGTTTTCGGAAGCGATCATTGGCCGTCGCTGTTGCGAGCAATGGGCAGCTCAAGGACAAAGGTGGCGCCTTTGCCTTCGCCGTCGCTTTGGGCGAAGAGCGCGCCGCCCATTTCCTTGGCGGCGAGGGCGCAACTGTGCAGGCCAAAGCCGTGCCCTTCGCGCTTGGTGGTAAAGCCGTGCGAAAAAATGCGCACCAAATTTTCCGGCGCAATCCCGACGCCGTTGTCCTGCACGCTGACTCGGACCCGATCGACACCGAGGGGCTCGATCCCGAGGGTAAGCTGACGTTTGCCGTGGCGGCGCTCCTGCATGGCATATTTGGCATTGCGCATGAGGTTGACCAGTATCTGGAGGGCCTTGTGCTTGTCGATCGCAACGAGAGGCACATCGGCGTATTGGCGTTCCACCTCGATTCCGTGGCGGTTGAATGAGGCGGCGTTGATTTGGACAGCGTCGTCTACCAGCGCGGCGATCGAGACCGGCTCGATCAGCCCGGAAAACTTGGCGTAATCCTGCTGCATCGCCACGACGTCCTTGATGTGGTCGAGATTTTTGGTGAGAAGGGCGAGCTCCTTGAGAATTTCTTCGCGTTCTTCGCCAAGATGCGCGGCGAGGTTCGGCAGGTAATCGAGCAACACTTTGCCTTTCGGATCGCGGGTCAGGAATTCCTCGAGGTGCGTGGCATGCTCTCGCAACAGCATCGCCGCCTTGATGAGGTTCTGTGCCTTCGACTGACGGACGCGGTCGCTCACGAGCGTGGCCGACACATTCATGCTCGTCAGCACATTGCCGACATTGTGAAGCACTCCGGTGGCGACTTCGGCCATGCCAGCCTGCCGCGAAGTCTCGACCAACTGCGAATGCGCTTCGGCCAGATCGGTCTCGGCGCGTTCCCGTTCCGCGATTTCGTGCTGCAGTTTCAAGACCTGATCGCTGAGCGTCTCCTGTGCGCGCTGCAAAGCGGCGTCCTGCTCTTCAATCTGCGAGAGCATCTGGTTGAAGGCATCGGTAAAAACGCCGATCTCGTCCTGGTCGCCTTTGCGGGCACGGACCGAGTAATCCTTTTTCTCGGCAATGACTTTGGCGGTGTCGACGAGCCGCAGGATCGGCTCGGAAATGAAACGCTGCAGCCGTGAAGAGATGAGCAGGGCGAGAAGAAACGAGACGAGGAGAATGAGCGCGAGAATCCCGGAGTAAAGTTTTAATAGGGCGATGTAAACGCCGCGATAATCCGAGCGCAGATAAAGCATCCCGATGCGCTGGTTATCGAGCAGGATCGGCTGGGAATGGAGCAGATAACTGCGGTCGAAAGCGAAACCGTTGTCCGCCGGGAAGCGCTGCAGTGCGGCGCCGTCTTCGTTCTGCCCAAATTGCGCGAAGACGCTGCCGTTTTTGTCCGCGATGGTCGCGCCGACGATGTGCGGTTTGGCCTTGAGCGCGGAGAGGATTTCCTGAGCGGCGGGCGGGTCGTCGAACGCGACGGCGGCGGTGCTGTTGTTGGCCACGATTTCAGCCAGGGCGGAGAGATCGCTTTTGAAACTGCGCTGGAAATTGAGCAGCTGAAAAGCGAACAGCGCCACGCACGCGACCAGCAAGGAGACGCCGCAGGTCGCGAGCACGACCAGCGTGACCTTGCTGCGGATGGAAATATTGCGCGGGAACCACATGCCTCAACGCAGGTCGGCCGTTTCGCGATTTGTTCGCACGTGCGCCAGCTTCAAGAGTTTGGAGCTGATTCCCAGACCGGCTTCCTCGGCCGCGTCCGGATTGATCTCAAACCGCACCTTCTTCTCGACAATGATGAAGTTAATGATCCCGCCGCGGGCGATGAACTTGTCCGACTCGCCAACGGTGAGCACTGGCGTGCTGCGCAGTTCCTGCACAATGGCGGGCAATCGGCCGTCCTCCGAGCGACTGATGAACAACACATGGCAGGCACGCGCTTCGGCCGAAGTTGAAACACGCCGCACCATCAGGGCGTGCTGTTTGAACTTTTTTCCTTCCACCGCGGCTTCCAGCGCGCCGGCAAAAGGATCTTTTCCCAAAATGCCGATGACGAACGGGCTGTCGGGCGCGCCGGCCTTTTGCGGCGGCCATTCCACAAATGGTAAAAAGTTGTAAAGGAAAGCTGCTTTAACCTGATACTCGGTCGGCTGCTGTTCGGCGAAGGAGAGCGCGGCGTTGAGCAACGTGCCCATCAAGCCCAGACAAAACAGTCTCAGCGCTGAAACACGGGCGGGAGGATTTGGGCGCGACATGTCGATCTAACGGCTCGTGTTTTTCAATATCGGTACGTGGCTTTGAGCCGGAAGGTGCGCCCGTCCTGCACGATAATGTCCTGCACGAGTTCGGGGCCGCCGGGAAATCCGTAATGCTGGTCGAAGAGATTGTAGACGCTGCCCGATACCTCGAGATTCCGGGCGATCTTTTGCGTGAACAGAGTGAGGTTCGCCAGCCAGTAGGCGCCGGCGCGATTGCCGAGCAGCGTGAGAGCCGAGCTGGAGTATTGCAGCTCAAAGCCGGCGTCGAGCCGGTCGTCGAAAAACGGCACGATCAAATTGAACTTCGCCAGTTGGCGCGGCGAATCGACCAATTCGCGACCGGTCTTGGTATCTTCGCTTTCCTGGTAGGCGTAGCTCACCCGGCCGCGAATACCGGTTTCCGGTTCCCGGCCTTCCAACTCGAGCTCGACGCCATTGACCTTCGCCCGGCCGATGTTCTCGAAGACCTGGAGACCGGTTCGAGGGTCGAGCTTTTCCGAAATCAAATCGCGGATCTCGTTGTGATAACCATCGGCGGTGAAGCGGAAGTTGGTCGCGAATTGCTGTTCGAAAACGGCTTCGTAGGTCCGGATCTGTTCCGGCCCGAGGTTCGGATTTATTTCGAACGGCGGCCCGGAATAGTAAGCCTGATACGCATTCGGCCGGCGGAACGCCTCGCCATAGAGCGCCTTGAGAGCCGTGCTTTTGTAGGGATGATAGATGAGGCCAAAGCGCGGCTCGAGCTCATTGCCAAATTTGTAACTCCGATCGAAGCGAGCGCCAGCATTCAGGGTCAGCTCGGGAAAGATCACCCACTCGTCCTGAGCGTAAAATGCGTATTCGTGCGAGCTGCGTTCGTCATGGAGAACTTGCTCGAACGGGTGGACATTAATGTTGTCCTGGTTTTGCGCGATGTTGTCTCGGTACTCAGAGCCGAGCGTGACGGTATGAGTATCGAAAAACTTTCGCGTGATCTGGATCTCGGCCCCGAGCCACTGCCCCAGGGCGGTGTCCTCACTGAGCACGACGCGCGAGGGGTCCTGTGGCAGGACATTGTTATAGGGAAAAATTCCGTCGTAGGTGTATTCGTTGTAGTTGACGCGGGCGAGCACGTCCCACTCGTCGAAGAAGCGGTGCTGGTACTTAAGATCGACATACCACTGAGTGTCGGTCTGGCTCTCACGCGGGTCGTTAAACACGGTCCCAAACGAGGCCGTCGGAATGTCCTTGTTCCGCGTGCTGTAAGCGCCCTGGAGCGTGAAATCGGCGTATGAGACGGTGAGCAGGTAGTTTTGGGCGCGGTCGGCGTCACCGTGGTTGACGATGCCGTGGTTTGTTGCCGGGTCATCGAATTCGGGAAAGAACAGGTCGCGATGACCTTCACTGCCCAGCCACGACCCCGAGGCGTAGAACTCGAGCCCGTTGTCGAGCTTTTTCCCCAGGCTGAACCTTCCCTTGTAGGTGTCGAAAGTGCCGATCGAAGCGGAGCCCTCCACGCCATTCAACTGGTGGCCAGTTTTCGTGACTACGTTAATGACGCCGAAAAATGCGTCGTTCCCATAAAGCGACGAGGCCGGGCCGCGGATTACTTCCAGCCGATCGATCGAATCGACGTCGATGATCGCTTCGTTGCCGATCAGCGCGCTGTCGAAAATGTTTTCGTTGACCCGGTGTCCGTCGACCAAAAGGAGAAACCGGCCGTTGAAATCGCCTGGCGGATTAAATCCGCGGACGCCGAGATAGCTGTAGCTACGGTCGTTCGTAACATAAAAACCGCGCACACTGCGAAGGACCTCGGCGAGTGTGCGGTAACCGTATTTCGTGACGTCATCGGATGTGATCACAGTCACGGCAGCGGGCGCCTCGGTGATCTTTTGCTCGAACTTGGACGCGCTCGTGACGGATGGGATCTGGATATTCATCAGTTCCTCGAGACTGAGACGCGTCAGGTCCTGCTCGTCTGAACTATTTGGTTGTTGAGCCGGAGTCGATTGGCAGAACAAACCAAAGGAGGCCGCCGCGAGGATGGTCGCTGCCGGAAGTCCCCGTAACCGTGAAAAAGCTCGCATATCTGCCGCCGGCGACCCATTAGAGCACATTTCTCCGCGTTTGGCTTTTATTTAAGGGGAGCCCTTTTGTAAGCTTGCACCCCACCGCCCTGGCCATGTCCCGAACGACAGCGTTTCTTCTCGCCCTCGCTCTTACCGTGATCGGCGTCGTTGCCGATGCGCTGCTCAAGACGGCCAGCCAGCAGCAACGGGTGTTTCAAACGCGCTGGTTCGCCGCCGGCTTGTTCTGTTTCGTGGCAACAGCGTTCGGCTGGGCGTTGGTCATGAAAACGCTCAAGCTCTCCACGGTGGCAGGCATCTATTCCGTCGGCACTGTCCTCTGCCTCACGCTGGTCAGCGTGTCGATCTTCCGGGAATCGCTGAGCCGGGCGGAGACCGTCGGGCTTTTGCTCGCGATTATTTCACTGGTGTTGTTAGGCCGTTTCGGCGATTAATAGCACGGCTATGGGTGGGAAGGTTTATGTGGCGCCATCGCCTTTTGGTCGAGGGGTTTTCGCCGCCCGCCCTTTTCGTTCCGGCGAGCTGATCCTGACTTTTTCCGGCCCACTCATCACCTTTGATGAGGCCGTGGCCCTCGGTGTCAATGAAGCGAACGCGCTCCAAATCGACGACATCTATTACATCGATCTGCAGGAGCCAGGCCGCTGCGTGAACCATTCCTGCACGCCGAACGCGGGAATTCGGCGCCGCACCCAGCTTATTGCCCTGCGGCCGATTAGGCGGGACGAGGAGGTTCGTTACGATTACTCGACCACCATGCACGAGGATTATTGGACGATGCCGTGCCGATGCGGCTCGGCCGGCTGTCGCGGAATGGTGCGCGACTTTCGCAGCCTGCCCGCACCGGTTCAGCAGCGGTATCTGAATCTCGGCATTGTTCAGCCTTTCATTCTTTTGCAGCTGGAAAAAGACCGACGCGGCCGCGCGAAACGACGTCCGTAGTCGCGGACCGGCCGCAAGCAAGAAAAAGCCGCTCCGGATTCGTGCCCGGAGCGGCTTTCAAGTTTTCTGAGGTGATGGTGAGTGTTAGTTCGCCCAGTTGCCGGTGCTTTGCAGGCTCTGGAAATTGGTCAGGAACGCCGGTTCGACCGGAGTGCCATCGCTCTTCAGAGGAAGGGCGAGGAACTGGTCGGGCGCAATGCCGCCATCGGTCGGATCAGCGTTGACGGGGCAGATCGCGTAACGCAGCGAATCGCTCGTGGGCCGGGTTGTCTTCGTGATGTAACCCTTGCTGAACAAACTGTCGATGTCGCTGGTCGACTTGATGATGGGGGTGTTATCAAGATCGCGCCCGTTTTTAGCGGCGAGCGCATCCAGCGTTTTCTTGCCGTCGCGCGTCGTCAGCGCCTTCGAAGTGTAACTCACCCAGACATGCAGCCAGAGGCCGAGCGGATCGTTGCCGAAGTAACCGTTGCGCATGTCGAGCAAAGCGGACTGGCGAAAAGTGAAGCCAATCGGGTCTGTTCCCGCTTTCGGGAAGAGGTACTCGATGAACTTATCGGCAGTGGCCCGCGCCGCTTTGCCGGCCGCGTCGAGGGTGAACGCATTCGCGCTCAAGCCGCCGAGCACCGTGAAGTAGTTGAGGTTGCCGCTGTGATCGTAGGCCGACAACGTGAGCAGGACGCGCAAATTTCGCTGATAGGGGAAATTCGGCGTGTCGGTCACGGCGGTCGGGCCGGGCTGGATGCGTCCGCTGATCAAGCCGGGGTTGACGCCATTTTGGAAATAATAGGCGTCGGTGAAATCATAAAGTCGATCGGTCACATCGGCTTTGGTGAACGACGGCGCTGCCAGCAGTGCCGCCACAACGAGTGCTTTGAGGTGTCTCATGGAACGAACACATATGTGCCTTGGCAATGGTCTGCACGCCGTCAAAGGTTACGCGGTTGTAACTTTGACTTCGGCCGCACGCGTAAAGCGCCAAAGGCGATATTCAATCAGATGGCGCGCGCGAACACGCTCAAGATCGACAATCGCCAGCTGGCAATCAGCAATCCGGACAAGGTGCTTTATCCCGCCGCTAAATTCACGAAAGCGCAGGTGGTAGCTTATTATTTGCGCGTCGCGCCATTTCTGCTCCCGCATTTTCGAAATCGGCCGGTCACGCTCAAGCGTTATCCGGACGGCGTCTTTGGCGAAGCGTTCTATGAAAAGGATGCGCCGGCGTTCACGCCGGAATGGGTGAAAACCTTTCCCGTGCCGCGCCGCGAGGGCGGGCCGGATATCAATTACATTTTGATCAACGACCGGGCAACACTGGCCTGGGCTGCGAATATCGCCGCGCTCGAGCTGCACCCGTTCTTGCATCGCGCGCCCAGGATCGACAATCCCACTCACCTCCTGTTCGATCTCGATCCCGGTGAAGGCACGGCCATTTTGCAATGCGCCGAAGTCGCTCTGCTCCTGCGCGAGTTGCTAGCCAAACTGCGTCTCAAATCGTGGCCGAAAGTCTCCGGATCGAAAGGGATTCAGGTTTATGTGCCGCTGAATTCGCCCGTCACCTACGACGTAACTCAACGCTTTGCTCGCGCTGTCGCCGAACTGCTGGAAAAGCAGCATCCCGCATTAATCGTTGCCGAAATGGCCAAAAATCTCCGGCACGGCAAAGTCTTTATCGACTGGAGCCAGAACGCCGATCACAAGACGACCGTTGGCGTTTACTCGTTGCGCGCGAAACGGGAGCGACCGTTTGTTTCAATGCCGGTGAAATGGAGCGAGCTCAGCAGCGCGCTCAAAACGCGCAAGATCGACAATCTCTATTTCGGACCGGATGCCGCGCTCATACGGCTAAAGAAGCTGGGCGATCTTTTCGCGCCCGTTCTCAAAACAAAACAGCGTCTGCCGAAAAAATTCATGATCGCGCGAGAACGACGGCCGAAAACTCTGGAGGAATACAGTGCGAAACGAGATTTCGATAAAACCAGTGAACCCGCGCCCGAGTTGCCGCGCCGCAGTGCTCAGGGCAGTCGCCGCCGCTTCGTGGTGCAGAAACACGCCGCCAGCCATTTGCATTACGATCTGCGGCTGGAAATGCACGACGTCCTCAAATCGTGGGCCGTGCCGAAAGGTTTGCCGTTGGAAAAAGGCGAGACACGCAGCGCCTTCGAGACCGAAGATCATCCGATCGATTATTTGCAGTTCGAAGGCACCATTCCCGAGAGCGAATACGGCGGCGGCACGATGATGGTCTGGGACATTGGGACCTACGAAGTGGGCGAGGGGAACTATTGGAAAGGGCAATTGTCGATCTTTCTCAGGGGCAAAAAGCTCAGCGGCGGCTGGTCGCTTCGCCGCCTCAAGCCGGAAAACGGCAAAACCAAATGGTTGATCGAAAAAATCGAGCGCGACGCGAAACCGATTTCAGCAAAGCGCGCAGAACGTTCCGCATTGAGCGGCCGGCTCATCGAAGAAATTGCCCGCGATGGAGCCGGCGTGCCCTCACGCCGCGCAACCAAACGGCCTGAGGGCAGGCCGGCTCCATTACATCGCGTGCGTTTCCCCGACTTCGTCTCGCCGATGAAAGCCACAGCCGTCGCGAAACTTCCCGAGGGCGAGCAATGGATTTACGAGGTGAAATGGGATGGTTACCGCGCGCTCGCCGCCAAAGCGGGCGAGGAGGTGCGGCTGCTCTCGCTCAAGAACCGCAATCTCACGAATGATTTCCCCGGAATCGTGGCAACGGTTCGCGGCATTCATGCCGAGTCCGCGTTGATCGACGGGGAGATCGTCGCCGTCGATCGACGGGGTCGGCCCTCCTTCCAGATGTTGCAAAACCGCGCTTCGCTCGGCCGCGGCTGGGCCATCGTCTATTACGCGTTCGATCTGCTCGAGCTCGACGGCGTCGATTGGAAAAGTCGTCCACTCGAAGAGCGCAAAGCGAAACTGCGCGAGATTGTCGCCGGGAGCGGTGTCCGCTACAATGCCGAGTTGTCCGGTAGGTTGGCGGCGATTTTGCGCACCGTAAAAAGAGCCGGGCTCGAAGGCGTCGTCGCAAAAGATCGACAATCGCCTTACCGCGCCGGCGCGCGCCTCACGACCTGGCTTAAATTGAAGCTGAGCAAAGCGCAGGAGTTCGTCATCGGCGGCTACAAACCGGGCGCCGGCAGCTTCCAATCCATTCTCGCCGGTTATTACGAGAACGGCAGCCTCATTTTCGCCGGCAAAGTGCGCCAGGGATTCAATCCGCCGTCGCGCGCGACATTGCTCAAAACGATGCGCCCGTTGCGCGTAAACAAATGTCCATTCGCCAATCTGCCGACCAGCCGTAAAAGCCACTTCGGCGAAGGCATCACCCAAGAAGAAATGTCCGAGCTCTGCTGGCTCAAACCGGAGCTGGTCGCGCAAATCAGTTTCACTGAGTGGACGAATTACGGCCTGCTCCGCCACGCCACCTTCCAAGGCCTGCGCGACGATAAAGACTCACACCAGGTGCGGCGCGAGATTTGAAATCTGACCTCTGCCGTCGGATATCTGACCTCTGGAAAAAGTCCCCGTAGTTCAACGGATAGAACGGAGGTTTCCTAAACCTTAAATGGGAGTTCGATTCTCCCCGGGGATACTTTGTGTGATCGCAAACGCATGAGACACTGCGGCAACGTGCGTGAACGTGCGCTTCGATTGATTCGGTTTCTCCCGAAAGCTCACCCCTTCGGGGCTTCGTCTAGGTCGCTCGCTTCCCAGCGGCTCCATTCTCCCCGGGGATAACTGTAGCGGCGGTCTGTGACCGTCGCATTTTTTTGCATGCAACCCGAAGCCGATGATCAAATTCGAAACCCGCATCGCCTTCGCTACTTGATCGACATCGGCATCCTGGTCGCGGCGTCGTTTTTTCTTTATGCCTTTGTCAGTTCGTTTGTGCCAGTGCCCAACATACGGGCGGGATTTGTTTTCGACGTGATCAGGCGACTTTTGCTCATCGGCGTTGCCTGGTTGTTGATCCGGTTGCGGGGTCAGAGGCTTGTCGACATTGGCTTGGCACGTCCGAAGAAATGGACGCGCACGTTCATCCTCGGCGCGCTCATTGCCGCGGTTGTTTTCGCGGCGATATACCTGTCCGAAAGGGCGGGTTTCCGGCGCGACTTGAGCACGTTCAGAGAGGTAGAGGGGAATCTTGAGCTAACCATATACGCCGTTGGCTACGCCTTTGTCGGCGCCGGTTTGTATGAGGAATTCACTTTTCGAGGATTTCTTTTTCAAGGATTGGCCATGTTCTTTGGCGGAAGTCGCAGTGCGTGGATCGCCGCGTGCATCGTGCAGGCGGCAATTTTTGGAGCCGCGCACGCTTATCAAAATCCGCTCGGCATACTCATCACGGGAACGCTGGGCCTGTTGTTCGGCCTCATTGTTCTCGCCTGCGGGCGCAACCTTTGGGTTGCGATCATCGTCCACGGGCTCTACGACGCGGGCCGATTTGTTCTTTTCTATTTCCAGGGCCCGCCTCTCGGGTGATTTAAGCGCGTCACTTCGCGCAAGATCGACAATCGCCAATCCGTTTTCCGAGGCGGCGACGAATCATTGGCGAACTGATGGCTGCCACGCGCCCAAAATTTCTGCGCCTCACGGTCGATCTATTGAAACAGACCGCCAGGGAATGGATCGAGGACGACGCACCCCAGCTCGGCGCGGCGTTGGCGTATTACACCGTCTTTTCGCTCGCGCCGATGGTGCTGCTGCTTCTTGCCGTGGTCGGCGTTTTGTTCCGGGACGATCCCGCCGGGGCGTGGAGCCGAGTGACCGAACAGATGGGTTATTTTCTGGATAAGAGCGCGGTGAACATGGTGCAGCAGATCGCGCGACAGGTTTCGACACCGGCAAAAAGCGCGCTCGGTGGGATCATCGGCCTTGCCCTGGCGATTTTCGGCGCGACCGGCGTTTTCGGTCAATTGCAAAACGCGCTTAACACAATCTGGGGCGTGAAAGCGAAGCCTGGCCGCGGCATCTGGGGATTCATTCGCTCGCGCTTTCTTTCGTTCGCGCTCCTGGGGGGAATTGGATTCCTGCTCCTGGTCTCGCTGGTGATCGAAGCATCGATCAAAGGGTTTAGTCATTATTTGCAAAGCGTCTGGCCGGGCGCGCTCACCGTCATCATCCCGATCTATCTGACGTTCGATTTGATCGTGATCACGATCGTGTTTGCGATGATTTTCAAAATCCTGCCGAACGCGGCGACGCGCTGGCGCGACGTCTGGATTGGCGCAGTCATGACGTCGCTGCTTTTTCTGATCGGCAAATGGGCGCTCGGCCTCTATCTCGGCACCGGCACGGCGGCATCGGCCTATGGAGCGGCCAGTTCGCTCATCACCATGTTGCTTTGGGTCTATTATTCGTCGCAAATTCTCCTCTTCGGCGCCGAATTTACCCAAGTCTACGCCGACCGGTTCGGCGGGCGGATCAAACCGGACAAATACGCGGTGCGAATCGAACGGCAGGAGATCGAAAAGCGCTAGCGGGAAGTTTCCCAGGTGCTGGCATCACGGGTGCTTTAAGCAACGGCGCAAGCGAGGAAGTCACGAAAACCAACCGAACTGTTCCTCAGCTTCAGCAAGCGCGATCAGAAATGGTCGCGCTTTTTTTTCGCGCGGGCACTCCATAAATCGTAGTTTTCGGGCGGGGCCAGCGGTTTGAAGCGCAAGATGCTGTGGAGTTCATTTGTTCTGCGCGTTTTTATCCGCAGTTACGAAATTTCTAGACGGGACGCGTCCGCCCTCTCTCCTTTTCACGAATCTTAGAGTGCCGAGGAAACCAATCAGGGGCTTCTCGCCTTCCCCCCCGCGGCGGTCGCTAGAGGGGTCGTCCTTCGCCGATTGCCCGATGTGGTAATCGCAACCCACAAACCAACAGCACTAATCCATACAATATGAAACGAACCAGCCTAGTTATGCTCACTGTGTTAGCGATCTGCGGCTTCGCCGCCAGCACGGTGCAGGCACAAAACCCACGCTTCAAAAGTTGTAGCTCGAGCGGGCCGGACAGTTCCGGCAATTTGACGGCGTGTTTTGACATAGCGGGACTCGGGCAGACGCCCACCGAAATAACCGCATCAAGCCAGGCGACCGCCGTCTATGGCTGCCTGACCAACGGCGGCCAATGTCCGAACGCCGAGAACAAAATATCGGCCACTGGAACCGTGACCGCATCCGGAACATTCACGCCGGACAAGCACGGTCGCGCGAGAGGCTGCCTCACCTTATCACCGCCACCGCCGGACAGTTCCTTCCACTGCCCCCCCGGCCAATCGATGGTGTTGATCTCAGTCAGCTACGGCAACGTCACGCTCTCCGCGCCCAATGGCGCCACGTGCACGACCGGCGGCGGCTCGGCCAATTATTACCCAAATTGTCCATAGCCCAGACCGGCAATAGGGTCTTGAACCTCGGCAGCGCGGCCAGAAATGGTCGCGCTGCTTTTTTTATCTGCCGGCGCTGGCGTACTGCGGTGGAAGATCGACAATCGCCATCGGTTCTTCCACGGGTTCGGCCACCGGCCGCTCGTGGTGCTCCTTGGCGATGAGCATGTAAAGCGATGGGACGATGAAGAGAGTGAAAATCGTGCCAATAGTCATCCCGCCGACGAGGACGAGACCAATCGAGTTTCGCGCGGCTGCGCCGGGGCCGGTCACAAGGGTCAACGGAAAGTGACCGCAGATGGTGGCGATGCTGGTCATGAGGACCGGGCGCAACCTTGTTCGCGCCGCCTCGGCGATGGCGGCGAGTTTGCCGCGCCCCTGTCGTTGCAATTCGTTGGCGAATTGCACAACCAGAATGCCATTGCGCGAAATGAGACCGACCAGCGTCACGAGGCCGACCTGGGAATAAATGTTGAGCGTGGTCGTGAATTTGTCGGTGAAGAAGGGCGTATTTGGGTTCGGCATTTTCAGGAACGTGAACAGAAGCGCGCCGAACATCGCCAGCGGGACGGAGCCGAGCAGAATGATGAATGGATCGCGGAAACTGTTGAACTGCGCGGCCAGGACCAGAAAGATGAGGATGATGGCCAGGGTGAACGCCGGCAAAAACTTATTGCCCTCGGTGCGCAGCTGCCGCGATTCACCAGTATAATCGATCGAGTAACCTTTCGGCAGAATTTTGGCCGCTTCGTCTTCAAGAAACTTGAGCGCGGTGTCGAGCCCGCCGATGGGCACGCCCATGAGTTTGACCGCGTTGAGCTGCTGCATCCGGCTGAGCGAACGAGGCACGGTACGGTTTTGAATCGTGGCGATCGTGCTCAGCGGGATGAGCTGGTTGTTCGGCCCGGTGACATAAATATTTTCGAGCTGGCTCGGGTTGAGCCGATCAACTCGCTGCACCTGCGGAATCACTTTGTAACTGCGTCCGGAGATGTTGAACCAGTTCACGAAATTGCCGCCGACCATGGCGGAGAGGTCGGCGCCGATTTGTTTCATGTCGAGCCCGAGCGCGGCGACCTTGTCGTGATCGATCATGATCTGCGACTCCGGCTGGTCGATCTTGGTGTCGATCGGCGGCGGAAAACGGAACACGCCCGCTTTGATCGCGCGCAGCTTCAATTCCTCGGCCAGCTCGAGAATGCGTTCCGGTTCGGCCGTCGAGCAAATGTAAAATTCCACCGGCATGAATCCGCCGCCGGGCAGCGCGGGCGGCATGATCGGAAAAATCTCGATGCCGGGAATTTGCATCAAACCCATCATCACCGGCCCGACAAACGCTTTGGTTGGTTTCTTGCGCACGCCCCATGGCTTCAGCACCATGCCGGCGAAGCTCTCGTCCGGGGAAGTGATCTGGAACGAGAAATTGGTTTCGGGAATTCCGTGAAAAACCTTGCCCGCCGCGTCGGCGAACGGCTGCAATTGGTCGAGTGTCGCGTTCGCCGGCGCATCGACGAAGCCAAAGATCACACCCTGATCTTCGGTCGGCGCCAGTTCGTGCGTGGACATTTTGAACATTGGGAAAGTCAGCAAGGCGAGGCCGATCCAGACGGCATAAACCGCCGGGCGTATCTGCAAACTGCGGTCGAGCACACGGCCATAGGCGTTGCGAAACCGATCGAAATTGCGGTTGATCGTGCCGCTGAAGCCTTTGTCGGCGTCGCCGCGGTGAAGCAGCTTCGAGCAAATCATCGGGGAAAGAGTCAGCGCGACGACTCCAGAGATGAAAACTGCGCCCGCGAGGGTGAGCGCGAATTCGCGGAAGAGCGAGCCGGTCAGGCCGCCCTGAAGGCCGATCGGGGTGTAAACCGCCGCCAGCGTGATCGTCATCGCGATGATCGGCGTGATCAGTTCGCGCGCACCCTGGAGCGCTGCTTCCATTCCGCGCATTCCTTCGCGCAAATGCCGTTCGACATTCTCAACCACTACGATCGCGTCATCGACCACCAGTCCGACCGAAAGCACGATCGCGAGCAGCGTAAGCAGGTTGAGCGTGAACCCGAATACCTGCATGAGAAAAACCGCGCCGATCAGCGACACCGGGATTGCGACAAGCGGCGCGAGCACGGTGCGCCACGAACCCAGAAACAAGAAGATGACCAGCATCACGATGCCAAGCGTCTCGGTCAGCGTCTTAAAGACTTCGTGCATGGCGTCGTTGATGTAAGCCGTCGCGTCGTAGGCCACGGTTGCTTCCAATCCGGTTGGCAGTTCGCGTTTGATCTGATCAAGCTCGGCGCGCGCTTTCCTGATCACGTCGATCGAGTTCGCATTCGGCAGCACGCGAATGCCCATAAACACCGCCTTTTGCTGCGAGTAGCGCACTTCGGTGTCGTAGTCCTCCGCCCCCAGAACCACATCGGCGATGTCGCTCAGCCGGATCAGTTTTCCGCTCTCCTGCCGGATGACCAGGTTTTTGAACTCTTCCGCCGTGTGCAGATCGGTGTTGGCGGTCAGGTTCACCCGCACGAGCGAGCCCTTGGTTTGACCGACCGCGGCGAGATAATTATTCGCCGCCAGCGCTTGTCGAACTTGCGCCGGGGAAATATTGAGCGCCGCCATCCGCTCCGGCTTCAGCCAAATGCGCATGGCAAAGGTGCGCCCGCCGAGAATGTCGGCCGCCTGCACCCCTGGTATGGCCGACAACCGCGGTTGCACGATCCGCACCAGATAATCGGTGACCTGATTGGGCTCGAGAATGTCCGACGTGAAACTTAAATAGGCGGACGCATACTGCGAATCCGCCTGCTCGATCTTGATCGTTGGGACCTCGGCTTCGGGCGGCAGAAAATTCCGGACCGATTCGACCTGCGCGCTGATCTGCGGCAGCGCCTTGCTCGCATCGTAATTCAAGCGCAACCGCGCCGTGATCGTGGAAAGCCCCTGCTGACTGCTCGATTGCAGATAATCGATGCCGTCAGCCGCGGCAATCGCGCGCTCCAACGGCGAAGTGATAAATCCGCGCACCAATTCCGCGCTCGCCCCCACATACACCGTGCGCACGGTGATCGACGCGTTTTCACTGCGTGGATATTGCCGCACGTTCAGCGTCTTGATCGCCTGCAAGCCGGCGATGACGATGACAAAGCTCACCACCATCGCCAACACCGGTCGCCGCACGAAAATGTCGGTGAAGGATTTCATGTCGATCTTATCCGGGGAGCGCACGCGCCTCGCGTGCACATTTCGGCGCCCTCGCCGAAATGCTCTGGCCAGAATGAGAACACGAAGAAAAAGTTCGCGATGGCGAGGGCGCCATCACCAGCACGCGAGGGCGCGTGCGCTCCCCAGCAATCCGCGTTCACACGTGTTTCATCATTCATGGTCACGTTTGGGGCGGAGCCGGGTTTAGCTCCGATTTGGGCGCCAGCTGATTGTTGATCGCCACCGGCATTCCATTGCGCAATTTGAAAACGCCGGAGCTGACCACCGTTTCCCCCGCTTTCAATCCCTGGGTCACGGCTACAAAATCGCCGCGCGTCTCGCCGGTGCGAATGAACTGTTGCCGGATCAACTGCGATTCCTTGCCGCTCTTCGGGTCCTTCTTCTTTTCAATCACAAAAACCGAGTCGCCATAGGGCGCATAGGCAATCGCCGTTGCCGGAACCGCCAAGACCGGTTCTTTCGAGGGCAGCACGACATCGACCTTCGCAAACATTCCCGGCCGCAACAATTGCTCGCGATTTTCCAGCGTCGCCTGGAGAGTGACGTTTCGGCTTGCCGTATCGACGGCGGAATTGATCGCCGTCAGTTTGCCGACAAACTCCCGGCCGGGAAACGCTTCGGTGCGCACATGCACCTCGAGGCCGGTCGAAAGCTGCGGCAATCGTTTTTCCGGCAACGCAAAATCGACATAAACCGGGTCGAGCGCCGTCAACGCCACCACCTCCTGACCTTCTTTGATCATCTGCCCAACGTTGACCTGGCGAATTCCGAGCTGTCCGTCGAACGGCGCGCGCACTTCTTTTTTGGCGATGATCCCTTCCTTTTGCTTGAACTTCGATTCCGCGGCATCGAGTTCGGCTTTCGAAATCACTTTGCGCGCGGCCAGATCGCGGGCGCGCGCCAGATCGTTTCTTGCCAATTCCAAGTCAGCTTCTTCCTGAGAGGCAACGAGTTTGACCAGAACGTCGCCTTTTTTCGCGATCGCCCCGTTTTGAAATTTCACTTCCGCGACCGTGCCGCCCAGATCGGTGGAAAGAATTGCCCCTTGCACCGCGCTCACACTTCCGACCGCCGAAAGCAGCGGCGACCAATTTTCCTGTTTCACCTCGACACTAGTCACTGTCGTGGGAGGCATTCCCATGTCGCCTCCCGACATCATCTTTTTAAACTGGAGGAACTTTATGTCGGCGAGCAAACAGACCAGGCAAAGCAGCGCGAATATTGTTCCTGCGAGATAGGCCCTGAACGAGGCGATAAAGAAAAAAGCGAGAAGACCGAACACGATCACGCCGGCCGTCGCCAACAGTGTAATGAGAACGAGCATGACTGGCGTCTACACCGGTTGACCGATCGGTTGGAAAAGGATCCGCCACAAACTGCGCACAATATTCAGCTGCCGCTCGCGCCGTTCGTCATCGGATAGCGCGGAGACATTGATCACTTCGCGCATGAGCAGGCCGTCGTTCACAGCAAAAATTAACTCCGCCACCTGGCGTGGCGTCAGTTCGGGACTGACGCGTTTCATTTCCGGCGCCCGCGCGATCAGTTCGGTCACGCCCTCGCGGGTCGTATCGCAGACGTCGCGCACCAGTTCGGCCACCCGCAGGTTGCGCGAGGCTTCGGCAAAAAGATCGACAACGAACGCAGACGTAATCCGCGGCCCGCTTTCGCTGCCGCAGTGGGCGGTGAAAAGAATCTCGAGCGATTCGAGAAGACTGGGCGCTTGACGGGCCCGTTCCAAAGTGTCGTGGATCTCTCCTTTGTGACGATCGGCCATGGCCGCGATCACCGCCTCTTTGTTGTCGAAATAGCGGTAGATAAGGCCCACGCTAATACCGGCCTCGGCGCTGATATCGTGCATGCTGGCCTGGTGAAAACCACGCTTGGCGAAGCAAACCACGGCAGCATCCAAAATCTGTGTCCGCCGATCAACCGTCGCATCTATTTGCGCCTGGGCCATTGGGTTGTGAAGATGAATGAACGTTCATTCATTGTCAAATACACAACCCCAGGCTGCCAGCCTGCCAGTCAAGTCAGGCAAGCCGCCTGACTTCCGTTACGATTTGTGCGCGCGCTGAAATTGAAAATGCGAGAGCTGGGTCCCGGAATACGTCGGCTGCTCGCTCATCAGCGTGACCGGCTCGCGCGCGAACTGCCAGATGGCGAACACCGTGCTGAAGATGCACCCCATGTAAACGGCAGTTTCGAGAAAGTCGCGGCCTTTCTCTTCCGACCGCATGAGCAGCGCGTAAGTCGTTTTCTTGTTCATAAATTTCCTTTCAAGACGCCGCCGACGCCCTCTTTTGTCTGAAACTGAGCGTTGAAGGTTCATCGTTGGAGTCGAAGATTGGATGCAGCCAAGGAATGGATTGGATTCACACTAGTCGCAGCTTGCTGCGCCGCTTCCCTGTTGGCGCGCGCTATCTCGTCGGCGTTTCCGGCGGACGCGACTCGGTCGCGCTCCTCCACTGGCTTGTCGATCTTGGCTACAAAAATCTGGTCGTTTGCCATTTGAATCATCGCTTGCGTGCTCGTTCCAGCGATGCGGACGCACGTTTGATCGAGAAACTTGCCGCCAAATACGGCCTCGACGTGGAGGTCGGAACGGCCAGTGTCCGGACGCTTGCCGCAAAAAAGAAATTATCCATCGAAACGGCGGCGCGTGAGGCGCGCTATTCTTTTTTTGCCCGGACCGCAAAGCGAAAACGCTCTCGCTGCATTTTCTTGGCGCACCATGCGGATGATCTGGTCGAGACGTTCCTCCTCAACCTCTTCCGTGGCGCGGGCCCGGCCGGCCTCGCCGCCATGCGCGAGATCTCGATGCGCCGGATCGATGATGTCGATCTTACGATCGTGCGTCCGTTGCTCGGAATGTGGCGCCGCGAGATCGATCAGCACGTCCGAAAACATCGTCTGCAATTTCGCGAAGACGCATCGAACAAAAATCTGGCTCCGCTGCGCAATCGCATTCGCCGGCGCATCATTCCTTACCTGGAAAAAACCGTGGGCCGCGCGATTCGAGGCAACATCTGGCGCGCAGCCGTCATTGCGGCGGAAGAAGAAAATTGGATCGAGACCATGGCGAAAGACTCGGACCCGGCGGGGGCCGATCTTTTCGTCGCGACCTTGCGCGAACTGCCGGTCGCTTTGCAACGTCGCCGAATTTTGAACTGGCTTCGCTCCCGCCGCGTCAGCGACATTGGTTTTGAGGTCGTGGAACGAGTCCGCTCCCTGCTCGATCGCGAAGCGCGCGTTGCCAAAATTAACCTCTCGCAAGATCGACATGTGCGGCGGCGAGCGGGAAGGATTTTTTTGGAGTGAGTTGTGGAGGCGCTTGTGCCAGGCGCCTGTTTAATAGATTCGGCGGCTGACACAGCCGCCGCTACAACATCTGCGAAAATCTGTGTAATCTGTGTTGAAATGTCCGCTGACATCCGCGTCCGTTTCGCTCCGTCGCCGACGGGTTATCTCCACATCGGCGGCGCGCGCACCGCGCTGTTCAACTGGCTCTTTGCCCGGCATCACGGGGGAAAGTTGGTTTTGCGGATTGAGGACACCGACATTAAGCGCAACACCGAGGAAGCAGCTGCCGCGATATACGAAGGCCTTGAATGGCTTGGGCTCAATTGGGACGAAGGCCCGCATGTCGGCGGCGATTTCGGCCCCTACTTTCAAAGCCAGCGCACCGAAATTTACGAGCGGCACCTGAAGAAGCTTCAGGACGCGGGTCACATTTATGAAGATCAAGGCGCGCTGCGCTTCCGTTCGCCGCGCGAACATGTCGTCGTCGACGATCTGGTTTGCGGCCGGATCGATTTCGATCTGACTAATCCCGCGACCCATCCCGACATGACCATCCGCCGCCCGGACGGCTCCTGGATTTTTCATTTCGTCAACGTGATCGACGACATGGAGATGAAAATTTCGCACGTCATCCGCGGCGAAGACCATCTTTCCAACACGCCCAAGCATATCGAGATTTTCCGCGCGCTCGGCGCGGCGCCGCCGCGTTACGCGCATATCCCGCTCATCCTGAACCGTGACGGCTCGAAGATGAGCAAGCGCGACGAAGGCGCGCGCGTGGCGACGTACATCGAGCAGGGTTACGCGCCCGAAGCGGTGCGCAATTATCTTTGTTTGCTCGGCTGGTCGCCAAAAGACAACCGGGAAAAAATCGACATCGACGAAGTCGTAAAGCTCTTCGAACTGGAAAAGATCAACCGCCGCAACGCCGCCTTCGACCTGGACAAATGTTTCTGGCTCAACGGCCAGTACATCGCCCAGATGTCGCTCGACCGGTTTGTGGAATTGGCGCGGCCGTTTCTCGAAAAAGCCAAGATCGACATCTCCGACGAAAAATATCTCCGCGACGTGCTCGCGATCGTGAAGGAGAAGATCAAGCTTCTCAAAGACGTGCCGGAATGGACGGCCTACTTTTTTAGCGACGCTTACGAGTTCGATCCGGCGGCAATCGAGAAAGTGTTCGGCAAACCCGAAGGTGCGACGCGTTTGAGCGCACTACGGGACGAGCTCGCTAAGATCGACAATTGGAATGTCCAAGAAATCGAAGCGCACTTGAAAGCGCTCGCGCAAAAGCTCGGCTGCAAAACCGGTGATCTGGTTCACCCCGCGCGCGTCGCGGTGAGCGGGCGCACCGTTGGGCCGAGTCTTTATCACATGCTCGAAGTTATGGGCAAAGAGCGCGTCCTCGCCCGCTTCGACCGCCTCACCGCGCAATTAGGCGCGGAACCAGCGGGCGCCTGACTGAGGGCAAACTTGACCGGTTTAACCGGTCAAGTTCTCGCGCGCGACGGTTTTCACCAAAACGCCCAGACGAAGTCGTTAATCGGCCTCAGGGCGCTGTCGGCGATTCGGTGGGGGACGCGGACACTTGGGGTGCAGGCGCAAGGTAGGCTGCGTTTACCCATCCGGTCTTCCCATCAACTGTAATTTCCTGCCAGGTGGTCGCTCCGCTCACGACGCGCTTGGTGCCCAGCCGGATGCCGCCGGTGCCGGGTTCAAGCTTCGTAACCTCCTGATAATCCGCTCCGGCTCCTTCGCGGACATACAGATAATCGCCGAAAGCGACGCGGACGACCTCGTAGGTGGGCTGAGGCGGCGCTCCAGTCGCTCCAGATGCAGCGGAAAGGGACGGTGTCTCCGCAAGAACAGGGCTTGGCGAAGTTTCCGAAACCGTCTCGACCGGCGGGGCCGTTTCGATCGGCGGCGAACTCGTCGTCGCCAATTCCGGGGTCTCGGCGGGGGCAGCACTTGGTAAGCTTTGCGCGGCCGTTTCCACCGGCGGCGAACTCCTCGCTTCCGTAATCGGACTCTCTGCAGGCGTGGGACTCGATCTTTGCAAGGCCATTTCGACCGGGCCCGGACTCTTCGTAGCCGATTCGGCAGTCACTGGCGTTGGCGACACGGCTGCTGACGAAGTGTTCGGCTGATGTGTCAGGGCCCGAATCCCCCAGACAAGCGCGGCGCCTGTTAAGACGGCGAGTGTTCCCAAAAAAACTTGTTTTGCCCGCGAGGTTGGGCGGAGCTCCATCGGCGGCGGTGCCGAGGCAATGCCAGATCCCGGTGGAGCCCCGCACGAAGGACAGGCCGTCGCTAACGAGCTAATTTCTTTGCCGCACTCGTAGCAGTGAATCAGGGCCATTTTGTAAGGATGTAGGTATGCGAATGTGCCATCGCGTCAAACTCAACATCTGGCCGTTGGAGTGCCCGGCATCAATTCGTCCTCTTCTTGGCAACAGGGCGACGCGCAGATGGGCGAAGGTGTGAGCCGAAGCGCGCACTCGGCGATCGCGCGCGAAGCCGATTGGAAATCGCGGCGCATTCGCGGTAGAAGTTAAGCGCTTATGGCGCGAGCGGGCACGCAAACCATCACCTCGACAAGCGATCAGCGGAAGAGCGTGCCGGTGGTCACGGTGGAAAGTTTTTACAACGCGCACGGCGATAAATTGCAGATGAAACTGGAAGGACCGCGGGTGGGGTTTCATCGCAAGATCCGGGAGCCGACGATCAATCGGCCGGGCCTCGCGCTCTCCGGCTTCTACACCTATTTCGCCGAGAAACGGGTGCAGGTGCTCGGGGCGGCGGAGCATTCATACCTCAAGAGCCTCTCGGCACACGCGCGCAGGCAGCGGTTCCGCGAATTATGCGCGCGAAAAATCCCATGCCTGGTAATGTCGCGCGGTTTTCATCTGGCGCCGGAACTATTGCAGGTGACGGGCGAGGCGCGGATCGCTGTTTTTCGCACGCCGATGATCACGATGAAGTTCATCAACGCGGCGACGATCATGCTGGAAATGGATTTTTCGCCGACGGTGACCGAGTTCGGCAGCATGGTCGATATTCTGGGCGTGGGCGTGCTCATTCGCGGCCAGAGCGGGATCGGTAAAAGCGAATGCGTGCTTGGTTTGATCGAGCGCGGCCACAGTCTGGTCGCCGACGACGTCACGCGCATCACTTCGTTGGAAGGCCGCGAACTGATGGCGACCGCGCCAGAGTTGACGCGCAATCACATGGAGGTGCGCGGTATTGGCATCATCAATGTCGCGTCGGTTTTTGGGATCGGAAGCATCCGCATCGAAAAGCGGCTCGATCTCGTCGTGACGTTGAAGGAGTGGCAGGATTTGGAATCGGTCGACCGGATCGGGTTGGACCAGGAATTCTACGAGGTACTTGGGATGAAGGTTCCGCACGTCACCATCCCGGTGCGGCCTGGACGCGACATTGCGCGGTTGATCGAAGTGGCGGCGATGGACCAGAAGCTCAAGGGACTCGGCCAAAACAGCGCCCGCGAGTTCAATTCCAAACTGCTCAATTTCATGGAGACAAGATCGACATAATGCCTTTACTCCGCCGCCGAGCCAGTGCCGAAGAGCGCGAACAAAAGATCGAGAAGGAAATTCCGATCGTAAACCGGCTCGGTTTGCACGCGCGCCCGGCGGCGATGTTTGTGCGCATCGCCAGCCGATATCGTTCCGAAATCTGGGTGGCGAAGGAGGGCGAAGAGGTCAACGGCAAAAGCATCATGGGTTTGATGATGCTGGCGGCCGGGCAGGGATCGAAGCTGCGAATCCGTTGCGAGGGGCCGGACGCGGCCAAAGCCCTCGAGGAATTGGAAGAGCTGATCAAAGCGCGGTTCAACGAAGATTGAGTTGGAGCTGCCGCCGTCTCCGGCGGCAGAGATCAAAAAGTTCGACTCCTGCCGCCAGTGACGGCGGCAGCTACAACGTTATTCCCGCAAATTTGATCAACTCGCGCTTTCACGAGCGCGGACAAACAGCTAAGCTCGCGGCCGGATGAGCGACGCGGCGCGGCAGGAAACTCGATTTCACGGCTCCGGCGTTTCGCCCGGCATCGCCCGCGGGAAAATTCACGTCGTCCGCGATGACCTCGACGACGTGGCGCGCTACCGCATCGAGGGCTCGCAAATCCAGCACGAGATCGGGCGGTTCGAGGCGGCGTTGATTCAAACGCGGGTGCAGATCCTCGAGATGCAGCAGAAGATCGCGCAGTCGCTCGGGGCGAAAGACGCCGGGATTTTCGATGCGCATCTTTTGGTGGTCGAAGACCGTACTCTGATCGACGAGGTACTGCGTAAACTGGAAGCCGATCTGTGCAACGTCGAGTGGGTTTTTCAGGAGGTCGCGGCCAAATACATCGAGACCTTGAGCAAAATGGACGACCCCTACCTGCGCGAGCGCGCGCTCGACATCCAGGACGTGATGAAGCGCGTCATCCGCAATCTCCAAGGCAAAACGCCCAAGCCACTGCTGGCCATGGCCGAACCGCACATTTTGGTCGCGCACAACCTGACCCCGTCCGACACCGCGACCATGCACAAGGATCGCGTGCTCGGCATCGCGACCGATCTGGGTAGCCGCACCTCGCACACGGCCATCCTCGCGCGCTCGCTCAATATTCCCGCGGTGGTCGGCTTACACAATGTGACCGAGAAATTGGAAACCGGTCAGCACGTGCTGGTCGACGGCACCAGCGGCCTGTTGGTTGTCGATCCAACAGCCGAGACGCTCGCTTATTACGATGAGCTGGAATCGCGGCGCGTCCGGGTGGTCGCGAAACTGCGGGAACTGCGCGAGACCAAGTCGACCACGCGCGACGGCCGCCACATTGTTCTCTCGGCCAACATTGAGTTGCCCGAGGATGTCAAGGCGGTCGCGGAGTTCGGCGCGGAAGGGATCGGTCTCTATCGCACGGAATTTCTTTATTTGAACCGGCAAACGCTCCCCACTGAGGACGAGCAATACGCGACCTACCGCAAAGTCGCCGAATCGGTCGCGCCCCATCCGCTGATCATTCGCACGTTCGATCTGGGTGGCGACAAAATCGCGCCCGGCACGGTCGAGACGAGCGATGAATTAAATCCGTTCCTTGGCTGGCGGGCCATTCGGTTTTGTCTGGAGAACACCGCCATCTTCAAGACGCAGCTGCGCGCCATCCTGCGCGCCACCCCCGTTGGCAACGTGAAGGTGATGTTTCCCATGATCTCCGGTGTGGACGAATTGCGCCGGGCGATGTCGATCTTGCGCGAATGCCGCGACGAACTGCGCGCGGCCGGGGTTGCCCTCGACGATTCGCTCGAGTGCGGCGCGATGGTCGAAATCCCGAGCGCGGCCATTTCGGCCGACATTCTCGCGCGTGAAGTCGATTTTTTCAGCATCGGCACGAACGATCTCATTCAGTACGCCATTGCGGTCGATCGGGTGAACGAGCGCATCGCGCATCTTTACGAGCCGACGCATCCGGCCGTCATCCGCTTGCTCAAGATGGTGGCCGACGCCGCGCATGCCAACGGTATCTGGGTCGGTGTCTGTGGAGAGATGGCCGGTGATGTCGCGCTGGTTCCGCTCCTGCTCGGTCTCGGCATGGATGAGCTCAGCGCCGCCGCCACGCTTGTCCCGCGAGTCAAACGCGCCGTGCAAAGCGTCACCGTCGCCGAATCGCGCGCGCTGGTCGATCAAGCATTGAAACTTCAGACCGCGTCTGAAGTTCTGGCCCGTTGTCTCGAGCTGGCGAACGAGCGCTACGGCGATTTGCTAGGCTAGTTTGTAGCGGCGCTCTATGAGCGTCGCATTCATGCGGCGGTCACAGACCGCCGCTACAGGTCATTCTTCCGTTTCGGTTTCCGGATCGGGCTTGAGACCTTCCTCTTCCATCTTGCGCAGGACGTCGCTCATGTCGTCGACTTCATCCCACACTTCCTGGCTCACGTAGATGGGAGCTTTTTGCTGCGTCGCCATGGCGATGCAATCGCTCGGGCGCGCGTCGAGCTCGATGATCTTTTTTTGATGGAGCTCGTTCTCGGCCCGGATGATGGCGCGCGCGTAATAGGTCGCGTTCTTCAGATCGTTGATGATGACCCGCTCGACTTTCGCGCCGAGCGCCGTCATCAAATGACCGAGCAGATCGTGGGTGAGGGGGCGTTCCTTGGTGATTTCGCGCATGAACATGGTGATGGCGCTGCCCACCGTTTGATCGACATAGATAATGAAGACCTTGTCGTGATTGCCCAAAAAAACCGCGCACCCTCCGCTCGTCGGCAAGACCGCCCTCACCTGCACTTCGATCACGGTTTTGTTCATCCGGCGCGGGAAGGTATCCGAGCGAAGCGGAAAAACAAGCAGCGCGCGGGGCGGTGAATAAGTTGGCGCGAAAATTTCTGCAACAACGCTTGCATGTTCGACGCGCTGAACCAATATGCCGGTTGCCGCTTTTCGCCGCGCATCACCCGAGATGAAAACCGAGTGGGACGTTGAGTCCGCCATCGCCACTTACAACGTCGATCGGTGGGGTGGCGGCTATTTCACGATTAATTCCAGCGGTAACGTCATTGCGCGGCCGCTCCAGGACAACGGCGGCTCGATCGATATTTTGGAAGTAGTCAACGAAGCGCGCGCGCGTGGCCTGAGTTTCCCGCTCGTCATTCGTTTTCAGGACCTCTTGCGGCACCGGGTGGAATCGGTCAACTGCGCTTTTGAAAATGCCATCGCAGAGTTTGGCTATCGCAATTGTTACCGCGGCGTTTTTCCCATCAAGGTCAACCAGTTGCGAGAAGTCATCGAAGAGATCGTCGATGCCGGCCAGCAATTTCATTTCGGCCTCGAGGCGGGGAGCAAGCCGGAATTGGTCGCGGCCCTGGCCATGCACAAGGACCCCGAGAGCCTGATCATTTGCAACGGCTACAAGGATCGCGCCTTTATTCGGATTGCGCTGCTCGGGCGCAAGCTTGGGAAATCGGTCGTCATCGTCATCGAGAAGCTCGAAGAGCTCGAACAGACAATCCGCGCCGCCAGGGAGGTTGGCGTCGAACCGCACATTGGCATACGTCTGCGCCTGCACACCAAAGGTTCGGGTAAATGGTCACCGAGCGGGGGCGAAAATGCCAAGTTCGGTCTCGATACGACCAATCTGGTTGCCGCCAGTCGAATGTTGAAGGAGGCCGGTTTCGCGCATTGCCTCAAGCTGATTCATTTTCACGTCGGCTCGCAGGTGCCGGACATCTCCACGATCAAACACGCCGTGCGCGAGGCGGCGCGGTATTACGCCAAGCTCTGCAAGCTCGGACACGAGCTGGGCTATCTCGATGTCGGGGGCGGACTCGGCGTCGATTACGACGGTTCCCGCAGCGATTTCGATAGCTCGGCCAATTATTCGCTCCAGGAATACGCCAACGATGTCGTCTGGAACATCGCCGACGTCTGCGATTCCGAAGGCGTCGCGCATCCGACGATTGTGAGTGAAGGCGGGCGCGCGATCGTGGCCCACCACTCCGTGCTCGTGATGGAGGCGTTCGGGTCGATCGAAAAAACCGCGCCCAAACTCAGGGTCGAGGCGACCGAGAAAGATCACAAGCTGGTGCGCGACATTCTTGAAGTAAAACAGCGCCTCAAGCGCGGCAATCGCATGGAAAGCCTCCACGACATCCAGCAAATCAAGGAGGAAGCGCAGCAAAGCTTCGACCTCGGGCTGCTCGACCTGGAATCCAAAGCCAAGATCGAGACCGTCTATTGGCAGCTCGCCCAGCAGATCGTCAACATGCACCGCGGTCTGCGCTATGTGCCCGACGAAATCAAGCAGCTCGAAGTTTCCGTCGGCGACCAGTACATTTGCAATTTCTCAGTCTTTCAATCGCTCCTCGACCATTGGGCGCTCGGCCAGCTCTTCCCCATCATGCCGATCCATCGGCTGACCGCTCAACCGGACCGCAACGGCACGATCGTCGATATCACCTGCGATTCCGACGGCAAGGTCTCGAAGTTTACCGATCTGCAGGACGTGCGCGAGACTTTGCCGCTCCATCGCATTGCGCCGGGCGAGATTTATTACCTCGGCGTGTTCATGGTCGGCGCTTACCAGGACATCATGGGTGATCTTCACAACTTGTTCGGGCGCGTCACCGAGGTCCATGTCTTTCTCGATTCGGACGAAGAATCGGGCTGGTACATTGAAGAAGTGATCGAGGGCAGCACGATTGGCGAAGTCCTCGCCATGACGCAATGGGACAAGGTCGAACTCATGCGCCTCTTGAAAACCCAGGTCGATGCCGCGATTAAAACCGATCGCCTCAAGCCCAACGACGCGATGAAACTGCTCGCCGATTACGAGCGGCTTCTCCAGGAATACACTTATCTCTCACTCAACGGCACCAGGCCAGCCCAGCAAGCTGGCAATTGGCTGCCGCTCAGTTAGGTCTCAGCGCAGCAGATAAATCGCTGCCAGCACGAGCAAAAAGTAGGGCACGAGAACCGCCGCGCCCGCATAATCTTTCGCTATTCGCTGGCCGAAAAAGAGCGCCAGGATGGAAAAGGCGGAAAGGATCGCGCCGAGCAACGCGACAATGGCATTGTTTGCCAGGATGAGCAGCAGACAACCGAGTGCGCTCAAAACGCCGGCTGCCATTTCCAGAATCGTGAGTGCGGTCAGCAGCACCGGCACGATTCCGGCCAGCGGACTCTTGGCGAAGTGGCCATTGAGCCATTCGAGGTTGCCATTGCGGTCGACGATTTTGTCCAGACCGGATTGCAGAAACAGGATCGCCAGAAACGCGGAAACCAAAATCTGCATCAGTTGCTCGGCCGGCAAGTGCATCGGGCTCGTTCTACAAGGCGGCGCGCGGCTTGTCGATCTTAGTCGCCTTGACGAGCGGCTTCGGCGAAGGCGACCTCGCCCGTTTTCAGGTCCAATTCCGCTTCGGCCGCTGTGCCGAAGATGCGCGCGCGTTTATCGTCGAACTCTTTTTCCCAGCGCGCGACCACAATGGTAGCCAAACAATTGCCGATCACGTTTACGCATGTGCGCGCCATGTCCATCAGCTCGTCGACGCCGAAAATGATGGCCACGCCGATCGGGCCGAGTCCCGCCGGCACGAACGTGTTTAGCGTTGCCAGCAAAATAACGAGCGACGCCCGCGGCACCGCGGCCACGCCTTTGGAAGTGAGCATCAGGGTCAGCATCATGGTGATCTGTTGGGCAAAACTCATGTGCCAGCCCATCGTGGTTTCGGCGGCCTGCGCCACGAACACCGAAGCCAGCGCCAGATAAAGCGTCGAGCCGTCAAGATTGAACGAGTAACCAGTCGGCATGACAAACCCGACGATGTGACGCGGCACCCCGAGCCGTTCCATCGCCTGCATCGCTTTCGGCAACGCCGATTCACTGCTCGTGGTCGCAAACGCCAGCGCCGCCGGCTCGCGCACCGCGCGTATGAATTGCCGCAGCGGCACGCGCGCGATGAAGATTACCAAACCAAAAACCAGCACCACGAAAATGATCAGCGCCAGGTAAAGGGACAGGATCAGTTTGCCCAGATTGACCAGCACACCCGGGCCTTGCGTACCAATGGTGTGGGCCATGGCCGCGCCCACACCGATCGGTGCAAAAAGCATGACGTAATTCGTGAACTTGAACATGATCTGCGACAGGCTCTCCATCGCCCGCACGATCGGCTGGCCTTTCTCGCCGATAGCCGCGACCGCCAGCGCGAACAGCACCGAGAACGCGACGATCTGCAGCACATCGCCGCGCACCATCGCATCCACGATGCTCGATGGAAACGCGTGCACGACCGTTTCCACCAGCGTCTTCGGATGCGCCTGCCCGATGTTTTTGATCACATCAGTGTTTGTCGCGGCGAGCGTCACCCCAACACCCGGCTTGGTCAGATTCACCACCGCCAGCCCAATGAACAACGCCACCGTGGTGACAATCTCGAAATAGACGAGCGCCTTGATCCCCATGCGCCCGATTTTCTTCAGCGCGCCCGCGCCCGCGATGCCAACGACGATTGTCGAGAAGACGAGCGGCGCGATGATCGACTTGATCAGGTTAATAAAAATGTCGCGCAGGAAATAAACTTTGTTGCCCCAGTCCGGCCACAGCCACCCGACGATCGCGCCGACGACCAGCCCGATCATGATCTGTGCCGTGAGGGAGGGGCGATACCACGGACGTCGTTTCGGTGCGGTAGAATTTCTTTTGTCCACAGATTTCACAGATTTTCGCAGATTCAGAAAAGCAGAAGCAACAAATCTGTGTAAATCTGCGTAATCTGTGGATCTACATGTTTTTGAGTCATCTCCAGTGCACGGCCTGCGGGCTGCGCCACGAATGGCGCTGCCTGCAAAACGTCTGCGCCGCCTGCGCCAAACCGCTCTTCGCGATTGTCGATCTTGCCGCCGCGCGCAAACTCGACGGCTTTAAGCCGTCGAGTTTGCTGGCGCGGGAGAAATCACTCTGGCGCTACCGCGAGCTTTTGCCGCTGCCAGCGGAGGGCGAACCGGTCTCGCTCGGCGAAGGTGGGACGCCGCTGGTTTGCTCGAAGAAAATCGGCGGCGAGCTGGATGTCGATCTTTGGATCAAAGACGAATCGCTCAACCCGACGCAGAGTTTCAAAGCGCGCGGGATGAGCGTGGCGGTTTCGATGGCAAAATATCTCGGCGCAGAAAAACTGGCTGTGCCGAGCGCTGGCAACGCGGGCGGTGCGCTTGCGGCTTATGCCGCGTGCGCCGGCCTTGAAGCGCACGTTTTTATGCCACGCGATACCCCACGGGCGAACGTGGTCGAGTGTCGCGAACTTGGCGCGCAGGTCACATTAATCGAGGGGCTCATCACCGATTGCGCCGCCGAGATCGCGCGCCGAAAAGAACGCGAGGGTTGGTTCGAAATGTCCACGCTCAAGGAGCCGTATCGAATTGAGGGCAAAAAAACTCTCGGCTACGAAATCGCCGAGCAGTTGGATTGGAAATTACCCGATGTTGTTTTGTATCCGACCGGCGGCGGCACCGGGCTGATCGGAATGTGGAAGGCGTTCGACGAGATGGAAAGGCTTGGTTGGATCGACCAGAAACGGCCGCGCATGTACTCGGTGCAGGCGAGCGGTTGCGCGCCGATCGTGCGCGCATTCGAGTTGGAAAAAAAATCCGCCGCCGAATTTCCGAACGCGCACACGATCGCATCGGGTCTGCGCGTGCCGAAGGCAATCGGCGATTTTCTAATCCTGAAAATTCTGCGGCAATCGAAGGGCGGCGCAATGGCGATCGATGACGCTGAGATGATGTCCAGTATCCGGGAAGTCGGCAGCAAAGAAGGGCTCTTCATGGCGCCGGAGAGCGCAGCTTGCTTTGCCGCACTGAAGAAGCTTCGCGCCTCGGCCAAGATCGACATCGGCGAACGGGTCGTTATTTTCAACACCGGATCGGGGATCAAATACATCGAATGTTTCGAATGACCGCGACGCCAGTAAAAGACGCGCTGCACAGCTCGACGCCGCGCAGTGAAATCCTCGTCCAAGGGTGGGTGCGAACGAGACGGGACTCGAAAACGTTTTGCTTCATTGAGCTGAATGACGGCTCATCGCTCAAGAGTCTGCAGATCATCGCCAAAGATTCGCTGCCGAATTATGCCGAGGTGCAGAAAATTACGACCGGCGCGTCGATCGTGGTGCATGGGGAGCTGGTCGCTTCGCAGGGCAAGGGCCAGCCGTGGGAAGTGATCGCGGACAAGATCGACATCGTCGGCCGCGCGGACGATTCCTATCCGCTTCAGAAAAAAGGGCATACTCCTGAATTTCTCCGCGAGATCGCGCACCTTCGCCCGCGGTCGAACTTGTTCGGCTGCGTCTTTCGCGTCCGCAGCCGGCTCGCTTTCGCGATTCACCAGTTTTTCCAGGAGCGCGGGTTCGTCTATGTGCACACGCCCATCATCACGGCGAGCGATTGCGAAGGCGCGGGGGAATTGTTTCGCGTCACCTCGATCGATCCCGCGGATCCGCCGCGCCGCGCCGAGGGCGGCGTCGATTACGAAAAGGATTTTTTTGGACGCTGCACCTTCCTGACCGTGAGCGGGCAGCTTGAAGCGGAAGCGTTCGCCTGCGCGCTTTCGAAAGTTTACACCTTTGGCCCCACGTTTCGCGCCGAGAACTCGAATACCTCGCGGCACGCGAGCGAGTTTTGGATGATCGAGCCGGAAATGGCGTTTTGCGATTTGAACGGCAACATGGACCTGGCCGAGGAGCTCGTGAAATATCTCATTAGCGACGTGCGCGAGAATTGCCCGGAAGACATGGAGCTGTTTGCGAAGTTCGTGGACAAGGAGCTGCTGGCGCGGCTCGATTTCGTGCTAGATCGACAATTCCAACGCATCACTTACACCGAAGCGGTCGGGCTCCTGGAAAAGAGTGGTGAGAAATTTGAATTTCCGATCGGCTACGGACTGAACCTGCAGTCGGAGCACGAGCGTTGGCTGACGGAGAAGCACTTCAAATCGCCGGTCACGCTTTTCAATTACCCGAAAGAGATCAAACCGTTTTACATGCGATTGAATGACGACGGCGAAACGGTCACGGCCATGGACCTGCTCGTGCCGGGAATCGGCGAGATCGTCGGCGGCAGCCAGCGCGAGGAGCGTCTCGAGGTGCTGGAGGAAAATATGCGCCGGCACAAAATGGATCCGGCCGATTACAAATGGTATCTCGATCTTCGCCGTTACGGCAGTGTGCCGCATGCCGGCTTCGGGCTCGGCTTCGAACGGATGCTCATGTTCGTGACCGGCGTCGCAAATATTCGCGACGTGATTCCATTCGCGCGCACGCCCGGCAGTGCGGAGTTTTAGCTTCGGGCCGGGTCGCGGTTGCTATTTCAGGTATTGGCCGCCTGCCACGCCATCCGGGCGCGACTGATCGGGTCGCCATTGGTCTGCCTGATTTCGTTAAAGTCGCCGCGCAGCGCTTTAAGCGCGTATTTCTCCGCGTCGATTTCCTTGCGTGTCCGCACCCCGCCGCGTCGGAGGAAAGGCACGGGCGGGCACCAACCCTGCACGGCGTGGAGAAGGAGAAACGGCAGGACAAAACATGGGACCGCGAAGAATTTTTTGTTCACGAGCAGCCCCAGGAACGTGCCGGTGAGCGCGAGCCCGGCCGCATTCGCTTCGAGCCAGCGCTCGATGTCCCATTCCTTTTCCAACTCGTCGATCTGACGCGAGATGGCGATCTTGCCGAGCCCAGCGGCCCGGCGCACACGGCGCTCGGTTTCCTGCTCGATTTGTTCGTTCACGTCAGGGGCGGTGTGCGCCCGCACTCGGTCTTTGATTTTCATGCAAAGAAGAATCGCATCAGCCCGCGCCTGCGCGCGCGTCGCATCGGAGCGGCTTTGGCCGCGAAACCGCGCAAACAAAAACCTCGCGCAACTTGCCGAATAGGCGCGGCGGCTTTTCGTCTAAAGAAGAATGAAGAAGTTAATACTGAGTATGGCATTGGCAGTTGCCGCGCCGTTCGCGTGGGCCCAGGTCTCGCAGACCACCACAACGACGACCACGACTGAGGGTAGTGGGACCATCACCGAGTTCTCACCCGGCAGCAGCATTGTGCTGAAGGAAACGGCCGGTCCGAGAAGTTATCGCTTCGGCAAGCGCGTTGTTTACGTGACCCGCAGCGGTAAGGAGCTCGACGAAGCCACCGTGCGCACCCGCATCAAGGTAGGCGTGCCGGTCCGCGTCCATTACATCACCGAAGGTGACAGCATGCTGGTCGATCGCGTGATCCTCGACGAGGATTAATCGCTAAGATCGACAAGCGCTAACACACGCGCCTTTTCTGCTCCGTCGAAAAACTTCGCGGAGCGGAAGGGCGCGTTTTGCGTACCGCCGCGACATAAATTTTCTGGCGTTCTTCGATTCCTCAGCTAGAACAGCGCGATTCGGTTGCGGTCATGCTGTTCAACTCGCTCACCTTCGTCGTTTTTTTCGTTGTCGTCGTCACGCTCTACTGGGGCATCTCGAACTGGACAGCGCGCAAGAACCTGCTCGTCGTGGCGAGTTACATTTTTTACGGGGCGTGGAACCCGCCCTTTGCCGCGCTGCTCTTCGGCACCACGGCGATGGATTTCTGGCTCGGGCGTCAGATGGGCAGAGTACAAGATCGACAATCACGCCGCCACTGGCTCGTGGCCAGCGTCTGCATGAACCTGAGCATGCTCGGGTTCTTCAAGTACGGAAATTTTCTGCTGCAAAATTTTCAATGGGCGCTGGCGCGCGTCGGCATTGTGTATCAACCGCCGCATCTCGACATCCTGCTGCCGGTGGGCATTTCCTTTTACACTTTCCACTCGCTCTCTTACACGCTCGACATTTACCGCGGCGTCCTGCAGCCGACGCGCTCGCTGCGCGATTTTGTGCTCGCGGTTTCGTTTTTCCCGCAATTGGTCGCCGGGCCGATTGTCCGCGCCGGGGATTTTCTTCCGCAGCTGGTCCATCCTCCGCGCCTGAAAACGAACCAATTTCTGTGGGGCCTCGCGCTCATGACACTTGGTTTGTTCGAGAAGATCGTTCTCGCGGACACATTGCTCTCCGGTTCGGCCGACCGGGTTTTCGGTTATCCCGGGCCGCTGGTCGCACTTGATTCGTGGGCCGGTGTGCTCGCTTTTGCCGGGCAAATCTTTTGCGATTTCGCCGGGTATTCGCTCACTGCAATCGGCGCGGCGTTAACGCTCGGCTTTCATCTCAAGGACAATTTCCGTTTTCCTTACGCGGCGATTGGCTTCTCCGATTTCTGGCGGCGCTGGCACATTTCGCTATCCACTTTTCTGCGCGATTACCTTTACATTCCGCTCGGCGGCAATCAGGTCGCGCCGCTGCGCGCCGCGGCCAACCTGGTCATCGTCATGTTTCTGGGCGGACTCTGGCACGGCGCCGCCTGGACGTTCGTGGTTTGGGGATTGTTGCACGGCTCGTATTTGGTGATCGAGCGCGTGGTCCGGGTTTTCTTTGAACAAAAACCGTGGGCCGGAAGGTTGCCCGTGCGTTTGCTGGCCGGTTTCGCAACTTACGTCGCCGTTTGCATCGCCTGGGTGTTTTTCCGCGCGTCGGATTTTACGATTGCCAGTCGCATGTTGACCGGAATGTTCGGCGGCCATCCGAATGGCGACGCAATCCTCGCCACGCGCGAACTTCTCCAAATCGGGATTGTGACGGCGGGCCTCATCTCGGTGCACTGGGCGATGCGCGACGATGCGTTTGAGACCACCGTCATGAAATTGCCGGCCTGGGCCGTGACGACGATTTGGTCGGTGATGGCGGTGGGAATCATTTTTACTCAAGGAAGCAGTAATGCCTTCATTTATTTCCAATTTTAAGCAGCGGCTTCGCTTGCCCCGGATGTTCTTCCGCCGGCCGACGCGCGCGGAACAGATTCACGGCGGCCCGCCACTCGAATTCGAACGGCCAATCCCGCCACTGCAATGGCGCGGCATCACGGTCGTTGTAGTTCTCATTGCTCTTGCCGCCACCGTCGGGTGGGAGCTTTACGCCCGCGCCCTCGGTTACGGTCCGACTTTGGATGGAAACGATGATCTCTGGGCGATGGCGCGCCGCAAGGTCGAGCCCGAATCCATCGTCGTCATCGGCGATTCGCGCGCTTTCTACGATGTCGATCTTGACGAGATCGAAAAAGGTTTGGGTAAACGCCCGATCCAGCTCGCATCGGGCGGCATGTGCGGATTTCCCGTCCTGGAAGACCTTGCGAACGACCAAAGTTTTCACGGCACGATCATCTGCAGCGTTGTCCCGCGATTATTGTTCGCGCCGCCGGGAACGCCGCCGTTCGAGCGTGGCGAGAAAGCGGTGAAACGATTTCACTCCCAAACGCCGGCCCAGCGCATGAGCGAGTACCTCGCGATTTTTCTTCAGGAGCACATCGCGTTTCTAAAACCGGACGATTTGAGCCTTGAAGCGCTGCTCAGTCAGTTGCCCATTCCGAACCGACCTGGCGCGCTCGTGCCACCGCGTTTGCCGCCCTATTTCCAGACCATCGACCGCGAACGCCGGGCGCGGATGTGGGAGAAATGCGCCGATCCGAATGGCGCGCTGGCGAGAAAAATTCAGCAAATCTGGATTCCGCTTTTCACCCTGCCGCCACCGCCGACGTACATTCCCAAGGAGATGTTTTTCGCCGGAATGAACCAGGCAATCGAACAGCGCTTTCACGATATTGTGGCCGCCGTGGAAAGAATTCGGAGCCGCGGCGGGAAAATCGTTTTCGTCAGATTTCCGCGCACGGGCGAATTGCAGAAAATCGAAGATCGCGACACGCCGCGCGAGAAAACGTGGGACCCGCTTCTGAAAATGACCGGCGCGCCGGGGATTTATTACTCGGATTTTCCGGAGCTCTCCGGCTTCGATTGTCCCGAATGGTCGCACCTTTCGGCCGGCGACTCGGTCGAATTCACCAGGCGTCTCGTGCCGCGGCTGCGCGCTGCGCTGCAGCTCTAAATCGGCGCTACTTTTGAGTCACCCTTGTAAATTCGAGTTTCGGCCCGCCCGGCTCGCGCAACGTCATTCGGTCGCCGGCGATCTCTAAAATATAGACGGAGGTCGCGAAGGGCGTTTCAACCTTGATTCGCCCCTGATCGCCAAACCGATATCTGCCTTGGACATTCCCAACAACGACCGAGCCGTTGCGGGCGAATTCCCAGGTCGTTTCCGCGCTTCCCGACAACCGCCATTTGCCAACGATGTCCCGTTTCTGTTCACAGCCGACAAGCATGCACAAGCCGACAACGGAGAGAATGAACGCGGCGGCCTGGCGTTGCCGGAACGTGAATCGGATCACAGCCGCTCCGTTTTACCGCCCGGCCCACGCCGTCGAAAAGCACAATCGAAGCGTTATTTCTTCTTCGATTCCTTTTTCGATTCGCGCTTGGGTTCTTTCGGCTCTTTGGCGGGCTTTGGTTCTTTTGCCGTCTTCTTCGCTTCGCCGGGGCGATATTCTTCCTGCTCGGCGGCGGCAAAAGCTTTTTCGAGGCCCACCATGTCTTCGCCGGGGCGCAGCGTGTCGAAGGTCTCGGCTTCCTTGCGCAGTTGTTCCTCGGAATAATTGGCGGCTTTGATCGACAATCCGATGCGGCGCTCGACCTTGTCGACCTTAATGACGCGGGCCTCGACTTCCTGACCGACCTTGAGCACATCTTTGACTTTGGCGACGTGATCTTCACTCAGCTGCGAGATGTGAACGAGACCGTCGATGTCGTCCTGCAACTGCACGAAGGCGCCGAAGCTGGCCAGCTTGGTCACCTGACCTTTGACCAGATCGCCGATCTTGTATTTCTGATCGATGTTTTTCCACGGGTCTTCCGTCAGCTGTTTAATGCCGAGACTGATCCGCTGGTTCGTCTTGTCGATGTCGATGACTTCGGCTTCGATTTCGTCGCCTTTCTTAAAAACCTCGCTCGGATGATTGACCTTGCGGGTCCAGCTCAAATCCGAGACGTGGATCATGCCGTCAATTCCTTCCTCCAATTCCACGAACGCGCCGTAGGCGGTCATGTTGCGGATTTTGCCTTTGACGCGGCTGCCAATGGTGAAGCGCTTTTCGATTTCGTCCCATGGATTGGGTTCGAGCTGACGCAGGCCGAGAGAAATCTTTTGTTCTTCCTTGTTCACTCCAAGGACGACTGCTTCGACTTCCTGGCCGACCGTGAGGATGTCTGATGGCCGCAGGATGCGTTTCGTCCAGGAGAGCTCGGACACGTGGATCAATCCCTCGACGCCTTCTTCCAGTTCAACGAAGGCGCCGTAAGGCACCAGGTTGGTGATTTTGCCTTTGACGCGCTGGCCGGGCGGGAAACGCTGCTCGATCTGATCCCAGGGATTTTTCTGTGTCTGTTTCAGGCCCAATGAAACGCGCTCTTTTTCCTTGTTGATATCGAGGACCTGGACTTCGAGCTGTTGACCCACTTTGACCAGTTCACTGGGATGGCCGAGCCGGCCCCAAGTCATGTCGGTGATGTGGAGAAGGCCGTCCATGCCGTCCAGATCGATGAACGCGCCGAAATCAGTCAGATTTTTCACCGTGCCCACGACGCGATCCCCAACGTTCACCCCGTCGAGGAACTTCTGCCGTTTTTCGCTTCGCTCCTGTTCGATGATCTCGCGGCGGCTCAAGACAACGTTGCGCCGATCGTCGTTGATTTTAACAATCTTGAAATCGTAGGTGTTCCCCACGAACTGCTGGAGATCTTTTGGCGGCACAATGTCGATCTGCGAGGCCGGCAGGAACGCCTCCACGCCGATGTTCACCATCAGTCCGCCTTTAACGACCGACTTGACCTTGCCCTTGATCAGCCCGTCGCCCTCATAAACGCCGGCGATCTTATTCCAATTCTGGCGGTAGGCGGCTTTTTCCTTCGAGAGCACCACCATGCCTTCGTCGTTCTCCAGCCGTTCGAGCAAAACATCCACTTCATCGCCGACTTCGAGCGCTTCGGGATTTTCAAATTCGCCAATCGGAATGACGCCCTCGGATTTATAGCCGATATCGACGAGCACTTCGCGCGGGCGCACTTCCAAAATTCGCCCTTTGACGATGCTCCCTTCGCGGAAGTCCGGCATCGCCTTGGACATTACATCCTGCATTTGCACCATAAATAAAATTGCCTCCTCGGGGCGCGGCGGTCCCGCCAGAGCAGGACCAACTTTTTTCCGCGAAGCAAACCGCGGAAACGGAGCGCCACAGTAACGAAGTTATGCGACGCGGTCAACTTAAGAGGCGCGATGCAAGCCGGTCATCCTGAGCGAAGTCGAAGGATCCCGCGGAAGTCACCGAGCGTATCGTCACGGGGTTCCTCGACTTCGCTCGGAATGACAGCGTTGAGCATCCGCTGTTTTCCCTTAGGTTGAAGTGAGATGTCGATCTTACGGCTAACGATTTTGCCGCTGCTTTTCGCGGCGGTGTCACTCCGCGCGGAACCCGCTGCCGAACAACAAATCCTCGACGCGATCAAATCGCCCGGCATCAGCGTGGTCCATCTCTGGGCGCCGTGGTGTTCCAATTGCCAGGTCGAGCTCAAGAATGGCGGCTGGCTCAAAATCGTAAAAGCGCATCCCGACGTGAAATTCTATTTCGTCTCGGTCTGGAACGGTGGCGGCGACGGCAAATCGATGCTGAGCAAATTTCAACTCGCCGATCAGCCGAATGTGAGCGTTCTCGCCGACCCGGGGCCGCGGCGCGGCGAAAATAAGATCAAACAGTTTGCCGGGCTTCCGCTCACCTGGATCCCGACGACGTGGGTTTATAAAGGCGGCGAGCTTTATTACGCCCTGAACTATGGCGAAGTGCGCTTTCCTGTGCTCGAGCAATTCATCGAAGACAGCAAGTCGGAGTGGTCGCACAAGGGCGAGCCGAAACTCGAAGAATGATCGCCGCCACGCTTTCGCCGAGCAGCACCAAAGTGAAGTTCCATCTCGCCGGTGGCGCGCAGCCGCTCATTCTGCTGCCCGTGCGCGTCAACCAGCGGGGACCGTTCGACTTTATTCTCGATACCGGCGCCGGCACGTCGCTGATTGCACCGGAGCCGGCAAAACAACTCGGGATCGCGGTGCTTGGCTCCAAAGACGGCCACACCGCCGGTGGAAAAGTTTCCGTTTCGTTGGGCAAAGCGCGCGAGATCGCGGTGGGCGCAATCGCGTTGCCCGATGTCGATCTTGGCATTGTCGATCTTGCTCAGATTGGCCGGGCCATCGGCGCCAAAATCGATGGCGATCTTGGCTACAATTTCCTGAAACATTTCCGCGTCGCGATCGACTACCGGAATCACGAGATAGGGCTGGAAGATCCGCGTCGGATCGAAAGTTTCACCCGCTCAAGCGCAACCGAGGTGGCAATTGCACTCGCCAACCCCGCAAAACCGCTCATCCTCGTGGACGTGCACGCGAACGGCCGTGGCCCATTTCGCTTCGCGATCGACACGGGCACATCCACCAGCGCAATGACTTCGGAATTGGCGAAAGAACTGGGCCTGAGCACAGAGCCGGTCGCACCGGTCGCCACCGGTGGCGGATCGATCGAGATGGCCGCGGCAACTCTGCGCTCCTTTCAACTCGGCGGCGCCAGGATCGACAATATGTCCGTCGTGGTCGGCGGATTTCTCGCCGTGCTCAGCGGCGTGGTCGGGACGCAACTCGACGGCATTGTCGGTTATAATTTCTTGCGCAACTACAAAGTCGCCATCGATTATCCCAACGGAGTCCTCAGCCTCTCCTGAATATGCTCGAGACTGCGACCGCGCCTGCCCCCGCCAGCAAAAAGCCGCCAGCCATTCTGGAGTGCATCGGCGACACGCCGCTGGTCGAGATGACGCAATTCGACACCGGCCCGTGTCAGCTTTTTTTGAAATTGGAGAACCAGAACCCGACCGGCTCGATCAAGGATCGGATCGCCCTCTCCATGATCGAAGCAGCGGAGCGCGAAGGCAAATTGCAGCCCGGCGGGACAGTGATCGAAGCGACCGCCGGCAATACCGGCCTGGGCCTGGCGCTCGTCGCCGGCGCAAAAGGCTACCGCGTTCTGCTCGTCATCCCCGACAAGATGTCGCAGGAGAAGATTTCGCACGTCAAGGCGCTCGGCGCCGAAGTGCGTTTGACGCGATCGGATGTGACGCGCGGGCACCCCGAATATTACCAGGACATCGCGGCGCGGCTGGCCGAGGAAATACCGGGCGGTTTTTATGTCAATCAATTCGGCAACCCGGCCAATCCGCTCGCGCACGAGCGCACGACCGGACCGGAAATTTGGGAACAAATGCGCCACGACGTCGATGCCGTCGTGGTGGGCGTAGGTTCGGGCGGCACACTGACCGGTCTGGGCCGATTCTTTAACCGGGTGAAGCCGCGACGCGGAATTGAGATGGTGCTGGCCGATCCCACCGGGTCGGTTCTTTACGAATACGTCAAGACCGGCGAGCTGGTGGAGTCGGGCAGTTGGGCGGTCGAAGGCATCGGCGAAGATTTCATTCCCGAAATTGCCGACATGTCGCTCGTGACCGACGCGTTCGAGATTGACGATGAGGAAAGTTTTTCCACCGTGCGCGAGTTGTTGAAGCGCGAGGGAATTTTTGGCGGTTCATCGACCGGCACGCTGCTGGCCGGAGCATTGCGCTATTGCCGCAAACAGACGCAACCCAAACGCGTCGTCACCTTCGTCCCCGACACGGGAAACAAATATCTCTCGAAAATGTATAACGATTTTTGGATGACGGAGCAGGGGTTCATCCACCGGCCGCCGCACGGGGACTTGAGCGATTTGATTACGCACCGCTACGAAGCGGGCGAGGTCATTACCGTCGGCCCGGACGACACGTTGCTGACCGCATTCAAACGGATGCGCGATTCCGACGTGTCCCAGCTGCCGGTGGTCGATCAAAGCGGGCGCGCTCTCGGCATCATCGATGAGTCCGATCTCCTCGTGAAAGTCCATCGCGACGCGACCCATTTTAATGATCCGGTGAAAAGGGCAATGACCGATCGGCTCGAGACCCTTGCCCCAAGCGCAAAAATCAACGATTTGCTCGAAGTCTTCGATCGCGGGCGCGTCGCCATTGTCATGGAGGGCGACAAGTTCCTCGGACTCATCACCCGCACCGATCTGCTTTCCTATTTGCGTTTGCACATGCCCAAATCCGCCGCGCCGAAAGAGCGCGAATACACGTAAGATCGACAAGAGGAACCGCGGATTGCGCGGATGCCGCGGATGGAAGACCGACAAATTTCTAAAGTTATCTGCGTAATCCGCGGTTAGCTTTTCGACCGATTCCCGCGGTTGAACATGCCGAAATAGCGCGGCATCGAGCAGGCGGCGAAAAAAATGTGAAATTTTTCCGCTGGCTTCTGGAGAGGAAGGAGTATGAAAACTCTACTCTTCGTGGTTGTGACCGCTGCGGCGGTCTGCACTCTTGCGTTCGGGCAGGTGATCGATGGTAGCACGTCAGGCTACTCCCGTTATCGCCTGATCGATCTCGGGACCCTTGGCGGGCCGCTAAGCTTCAACGTATTCCCGGCCCGCAACATCAACAATCGGGGACAGGTGATTGGCCTGTCGGAAACGGCGGTGGCTGACTCCAATTGTTATTTGGATTGCTATTTCTTTCATGCGGTCGAACGGCAAAGAGATGGCAGTATCACCGAGCTACCGTTCCCGCCCGGGATCGATCCGGTAACGAACTACAGTCTCGCCGGCGATCTCACGGGCAGTGGTTTGCTCGCAGGTTTTGTCACCAATGGCGTGATCGACCCGTTAACGGACTTTCCGGAAGTGCGCCCGGTGATCTGGGACCGCAGCGGCGCAAACCCGATGGACCTCGGCACACTTGGTGGCAATTCCGGCCAAGCGACTGCACGCAATCGCCAGGGCCACACCGTGGGCGTAGCGCTCAATGGGGTGGCGGAGAATCCAGACTTTGCCAGTTTCATGAATGCTTTCCTGCCGGCCGCGACTCAGGCCCGCGCATTTCTCTGGCAGGGCAACGGGCTGCAAGATTTGGGCACACTTGGCGGCAATGATTCTTTCGCCGCCACGATTAATGATCCCGGGCTGGTCTATGGCATGTCCTACACCGGGACCGTGCCGAACGACATGACCGGTGTGCCTACGGTTCATCCATTCCTCTGGACCAACGGTCAGATCCGCGATCTGGGCAGTCTTGGTGGAACTTTGGCGATGCCGGGCAGTCTCACTTATGGGCCGTTTGGCGCTCTTCTGAACCGGCGGGGGGACGCAATCGGCACATCGACCCTGCCGGGTGATGAATTCTGGCACGCGTTTGTGTGGCAGGGCGGGGCGCTGCGAGATCTGGGGACCCTGGGTGGAAATCTCTCCGAGGCCCTCGCCATCAATGAGGATAGCCTGATCGTAGGCCGCGCCGATTTTTCGCCGGACAGCCCATACCATCACGCCGTTCTTTGGCGCGGCGGAGCGATCACCGATCTCGGAGTAGTTAGTCCGTGCCAGAATTCTACTGCCACCGCGATCAACGCCGCCGGCGACGTTGTTGGCGGCCTTGGCGTATGCACCGACGATCCAAATGACCTCACTTACGCCAGCGCGTTCCTCTGGCGGAAGGGCAATACAATGGTTGATCTGAATGATCTCATCAGCCCGCCGTCGGACATGCACATCGAATTTGCGACCGGGATCAACGATCAACGCGAGATTTTCGGCAACGCCTTTACGCCGACGGGTGAGATTCACGCGATCGTGCTCGTGCCGATCCCCTGAGTAAATAGATCCACCTTTGAGTTGTGCGAGGGGCGGTGCGCGGCCGCCCCTCGCGGCTTGCTCTCAACACGGTCGTTGTCGCATTATGACGAGGTGGCTTTCACTTGCTCGGCGCCCGATACGAACGAGCGTTTCGCCGAAACCTCGTGGAGCATGGTCGTCGCCGCCGGCGCCGAAACACAGGCGCGCGCGCATGCGGCGATGGCGGAGTTGTGCCGGATTTATTGGCCGCCAATTTACGGTTATTTGCGTCGCAGCGGTCACAATCCGGAAGACGCGCAGGATCTCACCCAGTCTTTTTTTCAACACTTGCTCGAACACGACACGCTCCGCCGAGCCTCCCGCGAGAAGGGTCGCTTCCGCAGTTTCTTGCTCGGCGCGCTCAAGCTTTGCCTTGCCGATGAACGGACGCGGAGGTTGGCGGCGAAACGCGGTGGGCAAATGCAGCTCGTTTCGCTTGATGCGTTCGAAGCCGAGGAGATTCATCACCTGCGCGCAGACCACGAAGCCAATCCCGATGAGGTGCTCGACGCGCGCTGGGCCGGCGTGTTGCTCGAACGCGCACTCGAACGAGTGCGGGCGGAATGCGTCGCCGACGACAAGATCGACATGTTCGACGCGCTGGCGCCATTTCTCGCCGGAGAAAAATCAGAGATCTCGTACCACGATGTCGCCCGGCGCATGAAACTTCCGCTTTCGAATATCGCGACCCAGATCCACCGGTTACGCCGGCAATTCGCCGCCGCTGTTCGCGCCGAAGTCCTGCAAACGGTGAACGCGCCGCACGAAGTCGAGGACGAGCTGCGTCAGCTGCGGGCCGTCTTTTCCCGCGTCGCCGAACAGCACGCTTTCTGAGTGATGGAATTCGTTTCCGCCAAAAAGATCTGCGAGACCTGCGGGTCGAGTCTCGAGTTCGACATGCCGAGCGGGTTTTGTCCGGCATGCCTGTTGAACACCGCTCTCGAAACCGAAAGCACAGTCGTAGCGGGCACCCGGATCGAAGATTACGAGCTGCTGAACGAAATCGCGCGGGGCGGGATGGGGATCGTCTATCGCGCGCGGCAGCGCTTGCCGTCACGGATCGTTGCGCTGAAGATGATTTTGCCGACCCATCTTCAGTCGCCCGGCGCGGTCAATCGCTTCCGCGCCGAAGCGGAAGCGGCCGCGAGTCTCGATCACGAAGCGATTCTGCCGATCTACGCGGTCGGCGAGCACGACGGCGCGCCCTTCTACAGCATGAAATTGGCAAAAGGCGGGACGCTCGCCTCGCGGATCGACGACTACCGGGACAGACCGCGCGAAGCGGCCGCGTTAGTCACGAAGCTGGCGCGGGCGGTCGCCTACGCGCACGAGCACGGGATTCTCCATCGCGATCTCAAACCGGGAAACGTGCTCTTCGACTCCGCCGGCAAACCGTACGTAAGCGACTTTGGTCTGGCGAAATGGCTCCAGCGCGAATGCGATCTCACTCAAACGCTGGCCATTCTCGGCACGCCCTATTACATGGCGCCGGAACAGGCGACCGACTCGCGCGCCGTGACCGCAGCGGCTGATGTCTATAGCCTCGGCGCGATTCTCTATCATCTGCTTGAAGGACGACCACCTGTCGATGGCGCCACGCCGATGGAAGTATTGCACCGCGCGAATGCGCAAACGCCGCGCTTGACCAGTCGCCGCCTTCCCCGCGATTTGGCCACAATCTGCCTCAAGTGTCTCGAAAAAGAACCAGCCGCACGTTATCCGTCCGCGGCTGCGGTCGCGGACGATCTGGAACGCTTTTGCGCGGACCGTCCGATCCGGGCACGTCACGTTGGACTAACGACTCGTTTCTGGCGGTGGGCCCGGCGCAATCCTGTCACCGCCGGGTTGAGCGCAATAACGCTCGTGTTGTTCATCACCATCGCCGCTCTCGTTTCGCTTGGGCGGGAAAGTCCGCAGACTGCGCCACCGACAAAGGCAGTCGCTGTTCTCCCTTTCGACCATCCTGCCGCTGACGAGACCGGCAAATTACTGGCGAGCGGATTGCAGGATGACATTCTCGTTAGTCTCTCGAAAATCCGGGACCTGAAAGTGATCTCGCGCAATTCGGTCGCGCGCTACGCGGGCAAGCAGACCGATCCCGGCGAGATCGGGCGCGCCCTTGGAGTCGATGCCGTCCTCATCGGCAGTTTGCGCCAAACCGGCAGCCATGCGCGTGTCAGCGTGCAGCTGCTGCGAGCGGCCGATGGAACGGCAACCTGGGCCGACAATTTCGACCGCGAATTGAATGATGTCTTTGCCATTCAAAGCGATCTTGCGCTGCAAATCGCCTCAGCGTTGAAAGCGAACGTGCTGCCGATGGAAGCAATCGGGATTCGGCAGCGCCCGACTAATGATGCCCGCGCATACCTGCTTTACGTGCAGGCAGCTGATCTTTTCGCCGATACCGACAGGCCGCGTCAAAAACTGGAAGGGGCACAGCGGTACTTGCAGGAAGCGATTACCCGCGATCCAAAGTTCGCCCTCGCCATGAGCTTGCTTTCGCAGACGGAAACGATTCTGGCCGATTGGCACAATATGCCCGAGCGACTGGAGCGGGCAAAGTCGTTAGCCGAGCAGGCGTTGCAACTTCAACCGGATCTGCCGGAAGCGCATATCGCGATGGGACGCTACCTCTGGCAGGGAAAAGACCGTGCCGGTGAAGCCGATCTTTCCGGCGCGTTGCGTGAATTTGAAACCGCGCAGCGTGTCCTGCCCGGGAATGCCGAAATCTGTAATCTGTTAGGGCGTGTTCAGCGTCAGATGGGCAGATGGGAGGAGGCGCTTGCGAACGTCACGCGCGCGGCGCAGCTCGATCCGAACACGGCCAGCCGGTGGGATGACGTTTATTCCACCAATCTCTGGTTGCGACGCTATTCAGCGGCGCTGGAACCATTGCAGCGCCAGATCGCGCTCGCGCCGAACTCGTGGCGGTGCGAATGGCTTCGCGTCTGGTTATTCCTGCAGTGGAAAGGAGATGCTGTCGGGCTTCGGCAGTTGCGCCCGCCGCCCCTGACGGACGCAACGCGCTACTCATATCTCTGGTTCATTACACAACTCTACGCGCGCGATTTTGACAAAGCCGAAGCCATCATTCGCGACGACCCCCGTGAGAGTTTCCCCGGCTATGGTTTCAAGGTCACCGCGCCGAAGTCTTTCTTCCTCGGTCGCATCTATTCCGAGAAAGGCGACGACGCTAAGGCGGGCGAGCATTTCGCGGCAGCGTTGCCAATCATCGAGCAGATGGTGGCACAATCGCCGCTCGACCCCGAACAACGGATGATACTCGCCCGCGTTTATGCCGGAATAAACCGCAAAGCGGATGCGATCCGTGAGGCCAAACGCGCGTGTGAGCTATTGCCCGAATCAAAAGACGCGATCGAGGGCGTAGGTCTCACAATGGGATTGGCCGAGATCTACATGAGAGCGAATGATCCGGAGCAAGCGCTGGCGTTGCTCGATCATCTTCTCTCGGTTCCGGCCGGACTACACGCCGAACAAATGCGCATCGCTCCACTCTGGGACCCATTGCGGGGCGATGTCCGTTTCCAGCGCCTGCTCGCGAAGCACACGCCGCGCGACTGAACTTCCGACCCGGTCGCTTCAGCGCTGCCCGATGAGAATCAAAGATTCCTCTTCCGCGACCGGGTAATCAGGATGACAATCGGGCCGGCTTTGTCTTTTATGCGAGAAATCCGCGCCATCCGCGGTTAAACTTCGACCGACAATGAAAAAGCCACACGAGTTTGCCACGCGCGCGATCCACGCCGGCCAGGAACCGGACCCGACGACCGGCGCGATCATGACTCCGATATACGCGACCTCGACCTATGTGCAGGAAAGCCCGGGCAAACATAAGGGCTACGATTATTCGCGCTCGATCAACCCGACGCGCCAGGCCTACGAACGGTGCATCGCCGATCTCGAGGGCGGCACGCGCGGGTTCGCCTTCGCTTCCGGGCTGGCGGCCATGTCCACCGCGCTCGAGCTGATCGACAGCGGTTCGCACGTGGTGGCGAGCGACGATCTCTACGGCGGCACGTTTCGCTTGTTCGAGAAAGTCCGCCGTCGCTCGGCCGGGCTCGATTTCACATTTGTCGATCTTACCGAACCGAGCCGATTCGAGGACGCGATTGGCCCGAACACGCGCATGGTCTGGGTCGAGACGCCGAGTAATCCGCTGCTAAAAATTATCGATCTGGAGGAGATCGCCAAGATCGCGCGGGAACACGAGATCATTTCGGTGTGTGACAATACCTTTGCCACACCGTGGATTCAGCGGCCGCTCGAGTTCGGGTTCGATCTGGTGGTTCATTCCGCGACCAAATATCTCAACGGTCATTCCGATACGGTTGGCGGGGTGGCGGTGGTGGGCGGCAACAAGGAGATGGCCGATCAAATCTGGTTTCTGCAAAACTCCATCGGCGCCATCGCCGGCGTGTTCGATAGTTTTCTCGTCCTGCGCAGCCTGAAGACGCTCGCCTTGCGCATGGAACGGCATTGCGCGAACGCGCTCGAGGTGGCGCGCTGGCTCGAAGCCCATCCGCAGATCAAATCGGTGAGCTATCCGGGCCTCAAGTCGCACCCGCAACACGATCTCGCGCGCACGCAGATGCGCGGGTTTGGCGGAATTGTGACCGCGGTTTTAAAGACCGACCTTGCCGGCACGCGGCGATTTTTGGAAAACACGCATCTCTTCGCGCTGGCCGAAAGTTTGGGCGGGGTGGAAAGCCTCGTTGATCATCCCGCGCTGATGACGCACGCCTCCGTCCCGAAGGAGCAACGCGAAGCGCTCGGCGTCACTGATTCGCTTGTCCGGCTCTCCGTCGGCGTCGAAAACGTGGGCGATTTGATCGACGATCTCGAGACCGCCCTCGAAGCGATCTAATCTGGGGAGCGCACGCGCCCTCGCGTGCTGGCGATGGCGCCCTCGCCATCGCGAACTTTTTGTCTGTATCGATAGAGCGGATGATGTTTTGCCACGGAAGGCGTTTCGGCGAGGCGCCGAAACGTGCACGCGAGGGCCCGTGCGCTCCCCAGAAAGTCGCGATTGCGCGTTGTGATCGCCCGACATCGATTTAACTTTGCCGCCCGATGGGCAACACCTTTGGCCAATTTTTTCGCGTGACGAGTTTCGGCGAGTCGCACGGCGGCGGCATTGGCGTGGTCATCGACGGTTGCCCGCCGAAGATCGACATCAGCGAAGCGGAGATTCAACGCGAGCTGGATCGACGTCGACCGGGGCAGAGTAGAATCACAACCCAACGCCAGGAAGAGGATCGGTGCGAGATTTTGTCCGGTGTTTTTGACGGCAAAACGCTCGGCACTCCAATTTCCATTCTCGTCCGCAACAAGGACGCCCGGCCGGAGGATTATGCCGAGGTAGCGGCGAAATTTCGGCCGTCGCATGCCGATTTCACCTATGAGGCGAAGTACGGGATCCGAAACTGGCAGGGCGGGGGACGCGCTTCAGCGCGCGAGACAATCGGCCGCGTGGCCGCCGGCGCGATTGCCCGCCAGGTGCTCCGGAATTTTTTCCCGAAGATCGACATCGTCGCTTACGTGATTCAAGTGCACGATCTCGTGGCCAGGATCGACAAGTCGAAAGTGAAACCGGCGGACGTGGAAGCCAACGCCGTTCGCTGCCCGGATGCGGCGGCCGCGAAGAAAATGATTTCGTTGATCGACAAAACTCGCGCTGCCGGAGATTCCCTCGGCGGGATGATCGAGTGCGTGGTCCGAAATGCCCCGGCCGGACTGGGCGATCCGGTATTCGACAAACTCGAAGCCGATCTGGCCAAAGCGATGCTGAGTTTGCCGGCAACCAAAGGGTTCGAGATCGGCTCGGGATTTTCGGCGACGCGCATGCGCGGCTCGGAGCACAACGATCCATTCGAAATGCGCGGCGGCAAAATTCGCACGGCGACGAATTTTTCCGGCGGCATCCAGGGCGGGATCAGCAATGGCGAAGAGATTTATTTTCGCGTCGCCTTTAAACCGCCGGCCACGATCGCGCGCGAACAGCAAACGGTCAGCGCCGGGCGCAAGCGCACGACGCTGGCCGGGCGCGGCCGGCATGATCCCTGCGTCTTGCCACGAGCAGTCCCCATGGTAGAAGCAATGACGGCGCTGGTGTTGTGCGATCACGCGCTGCGCCAACGCGCCATTTGTTCCGACAAATGACTCCTCAACTAGAGCGCGCCGCCGGATCACCCATGTGGCAGCTCGTGTTCGTTTCGTTTGCCTTGCTCCTCGTGCTCTACGAAGTCTTGCGCGGGTGGCGACGCGGCGGCGCACGACAACTGGTGCGGCTCGGCGCGCTGGCCGCCGCATATTTCGCCGCTTTTTTCGGCGGTAAAATCCTTCTTCCCTACGTGCGGCCATATCTGCAAATGCCCGACGCGGCCGCCGCGCTCCTGGCCGGAGCAATTCTCGCTGTCGTCGTTTACGCGGTGCTCAGCGGTTTGGGTTCAATTCTTTTTCGACGAACAAGCCAGCACGAGTCGGCCGCGGTCCGTCTTATTTATGGCGTCAGCGGTGCCGCGCTGGGAATATTTTTTGGCGCCTTCCTGGTCTGGGTCATGGTCGTCGGGATCAGATCGATTGGAGCCGTCGCCGATGCGCATGTGCAGGAGCACACCGCGCAAGCAACCGTAGTCCACGCGGTCGACGTTCGCCGCGGCATCGTCGCGGGGGGCAACGCCGCGTCGTCCGATCTCCTAACCTCGCTGGCCCGGCTAAAAAATTCGCTGGAGCTCGGACTGATCGGCGACGCAGTCAAAAAGGCTGATGTGGTTCCGAGCAAAACGTATGACGTTTTGGGTAAGGTCGGCCGGGTCGCCTCCAGCCCGCAGGTCGCCGAGCGATTTCTCTCCTATCCCGGAGCGCGCGAGCTGAGCGAGAACCCGAAGATCATCGCTTTGCGCAGCGATCCCGAGATTGCCGAAATGCTCGAGCGCGGACGGATTGTCGATCTTCTGCGGGATCGCCGCATTATTGACGCAGCCAACGATCCGACGCTGGCAGCAGCGATCAAGAACTTCGATTTCAGCGCCGCGCTCGATTACGCGGTCGAGCAATAATTGGCAAAACCGGATGATCGTCGCGCAAACCGATGCCGACTTCATGCGCGAAGCGTTGCGTCTGGCCGAGAAAGCGCGCCAAGCCGATGAAGTGCCGGTCGGTTGCGTGGTCGTGCGCGCCGGGAAGATTGTCGCCCGCGCCGGCAATCAGGTCGAGCTGCTCAAAGACGCGACCGCGCACGCGGAAATGCTGGCGTTGACCCAGGCGGAAGCGGCCGTGGGCGATTGGCGTCTGATTGATTGCGACCTTTACGTCACAAAAGAGCCCTGCCCGATGTGCGCCGGCGCGATCGTGCATACCAGAATCCGGCGGGTCGTCTTTGGTTGCGCCGATCTGCGCGCCGGGGCGGGCGGAACGGTGGTCAACTTGTTGCAGCATCCGAAGCTCAATCACCGCTGTGCAATCACTTCCGGCGTGCTGCAGGAGGAATGCGCCGCCATTTTGCAGGATTTTTTTCGAAAACAGCGCGCCGAACAAAGCGAACACTAAGATCGACAACGCAGGGACTTCAAGGAGCGGCGCTCTCCAGAGCGCCGTATTTTAAACGGCGGCCTGGAAGCCGCCGCTCCTTGAAGCGCAGGGCGGAGTACGCTTGCAGCGGTCCGATGTCGCTTTAGATTTCGGCCCGCGTTTTGCCTCGTGGTGTAATGGTAGCACCGGAGACTCTGGATCTCCTTGTCTAGGTTCGAGTCCTAGCGAGGCAGCTCAAATCAGAGAGCAGAGATCACAAGTCAGAAGTCGGCTAGAGCGTTAACTCTGCGCCCTCGCGCGCGGCTTCCACTTCCAGCGCGCCGCCACTTTTGGCAGCCAGTTCTCGCGCTTCTCTTAATATGTTGTCGATTTTTCCATCGTCATGGGTCGGGTCGTGGTGGAACAGGACAAGTTTTCGCACGTGCGCATCCCGGGCGAGCGCAATCGCGCTGGCGAGCGACCCATGGCCCCAACCGATCCGGCGTTTGTATTCTTCGTCGGTGTATTGGGTGTCGAGAACCAAAAGGTCGCAGCCGTCGAGGAACTCGATCAAACTTTGCCGCTCTTGCCCGGCGCGTTGCCGCGTTTGCGCCGGATCCATTGTTTTGCCCCGAGCCGAATGCAGAAAATCATACGGCTCGTGGTCGGGCAAAAATGCAATGGACGCCGCGCCGCTGAACAACCGGTAGCCGACGCAGCTTCCGGGATGATTTGCGATGATGGAGCGGACCCCCACGTTGCCGATGCGAAATTCGCCGCCTGGCAGTTTGCGGATGTCGATCCGGGCTGGCAAATCGTGCAATTTCACCGGGAAAAAAGGCATGGCCATTTGTCCCTCCAGAATCTCGCGCACGCCCGTCTCCGCGCTGTCCGGGCCATAGAGTGTAATCGTATTTTTGGTTTCGTGGGCCGGCACAAAAAAGGGCAGGCCATGGATGTGGTCCCAATGCGCGTGGGTTAAGAGCAAGGTGAGATTGATCGGCTTGGTGTCGAATTCCTTTTGCAAAGCCAGCCCGAGCGGGCGAATCCCCGTGCCGGCATCGAGCACGATGATCTCGCCGTCGGCCCGGACCTCGCAGCAAGTGGTGTTGCCGCCGTAACGGACGGTCGATTCGCCGGGGACCGGAATAGAGCCGCGCACTCCCCAAAACTTTATTCGTATCGAGGAAGCCCGCGTCTCTGGCATATTCGCGCCGCGTCGCCTGGCTAGATGAGGGTCGAGCCAAATGCGCCCGGAGCTTTTCTCCAGCGCAATTCGGGATGGAGATTGATCTCGTCGGGAGAAACTTCAAAGCCAACCGCGCGCAACAGGTAGGCGACACCTTCGCGGCTCTCCATCGTTTCCTTCAAGCTGCGGGCGAACAGTTCGATGTATTCCTTGTAAGAATCGAGCGCCAGTTTCCCTTCCGCGAAATGCTCGGCCAGCATCTCATCGTGAAAATCGATCAACTCGATGAGGGCGCGACGCAGATCATGGCGCACCTTCGGATCGATCACGACCTTGAAGGGCGAGGCGGCCGCGTCCGGTTTGGCCAGGCTCTTGCGCTCGGCGGCGACAATCTCAAAATCGTGCGGCTCGGCCATTGTCGATTGTCGATCTTATGCAGGTCAGCGCGATTTGCGCGCTAAAATTTTTTAACTGTGGAGGCAGCCGTGTCGACTGCGCGCGGGCGACACGCCCGCCACTACACCGCTACAGTTAAAAGAAAATCGGAATGATCAGGATCGCGACGATATTGACGACCTTGATCATCGGATTGATCGCCGGGCCGGCGGTGTCCTTGTAAGGATCGCCCACCGTGTCGCCGGTCACGGCCGCGGCGTGCGCGAATGAGCCTTTCCCGCCGAGGTTTCCTTCCTCGATGAATTTTTTGGCGTTGTCCCAGGCGCCGCCGCCCGAGGTCATTGCGATCGCCACGAACAATCCCGTTACGATCGTGCCGACGAGCAAACCGCCAAGCACGACGGGCCCGAGCGGTTTAATGATTGCGACCGCCACGACAAAAATAAGTGGCAACAACGCGGGCGCGATCATTTCGCGCAAAGCCGCTTTCGTCACGATGTCCACGCAGGTGGCGTACTCGGGAGAATCCTGGCCGGTCAAGATTCCCGGTTTGGCCTGGAGTTGCCGGCGGACTTCGCGCACGACGGCGCCGGCGGCTTTACCGACCGCATCCATGCTGAAGGCGGTGAAGATAAACGGCAGCAATCCCCCGATGAACAGACCAATAATGACCTTTGGCTCAGTGAGGGAGAATTGAAATGAGAACACTTCGCCGCGCGACGTGACATGATCGCGCAATTCTTCGACGTAAGATCCAAACAAGACCAGCGCGGCCAGGCCGGCTGAGGCGATGGCGTAACCTTTCGTCACCGCTTTCATCGTGTTGCCGACCGCGTCGAGCTGGTCGGTGACATTGCGCACGTCCTTCGGCAAATTGCTCATGACCGCGACCCCGCCGGCGTTGTCGGTGATGGGGCCGAAGGAATCGAGCGAGATAATGATTCCAGCCATGGACAACATCGACATCACCGCGATGGCGATTCCGTAAAGACCGGCGAAATGAAAACTCAATCCGATGGCGATACCGATGAACCCGACCGGCAAGGCGGTCGCATGCTGGCCCACCGCGAGCCCGGCGATGATGTTGGTGGCGTGTCCGGTCTCGGAGGCGCGCGCGATTTTTTGCACCGGTTGGTAACGCATCGAGGTGTAGTAATTGGTGATCACCACGACGACCGCGGTCATGACCAGGCCGATGAGCGATGCGCAGTAGAGCTGAACGGGCGAGCGGGGCGTGCCGCCGATTGTGACACCGGTCGGAAACAAATAATGCGTGGCGGGCCAAAACAAGACCGCCGAGACCAGCGCGCTCGTGCCGACCGCGCCCATGAGCATGTTCGCCGGCTTGCCCTGGGCGAGATTAACAAAGAGCACGCCGAGAATCGCGCCGAGCACCGAAATGCCGCCGAGCACGAAAGGGTAAACGATGGCCGCCGGGTGGGCCGCCAGTGTGAGCGCGCCAACCAGAATCGCACCGATCAAACTCACGGCATAGGTTTCGAACACGTCCGCGGCCATGCCGGCGCAATCGCCCACGTTATCGCCGACGTTGTCGGCGATCGTCGCCGGATTGCGCGGATCATCCTCTTCGAAGCCTTGCTCGATTTTGCCGACCAGATCAGCGCCGACATCGGCCGCCTTGGTGTAAATGCCGCCACCCAGACGCGCGAACACACTGATCAAACTCGCGCCCAGCGCGAGCCCAACCAGGCTGCGGATCGCGCCGACATGGCCGATCATCCTGTTCGCCAGCACATAAAAGATCGACACCGCCAAGAGGGCGAGACCGACAACGAGTAAACCAGTAACGGCGCCACCGTTAAAGGCCATTCGCAGCGCCGGTGCGATACCGCGTGTCGCGGCGGCCTGGGTCGTGCGCACGTTCGCGATGACCGCGATGCGCATCCCGATGTAACCCGCCGCCAGCGAGCAGGACGCCCCGATCACGAACCCAATCGCCGTCGGCGCATCCTTGAAGCTAAAGAGCAAAATGAAAATGATGATGGCGACCACGCTGATCGTAATCAGCTGCCGGTTCAGATAAGCCCTGGCGCCTTCCTGCACCGCGGCTGAAATCTGTCGCATCCGCTCGTTCCCGGCCGACGCGCGGATCACCAGCGCGATCAGTCCCAAGGCAAAAACCAGCCCGATGACCGCGCACAACATCGACAATTGCACTCCAGAATCGAGCAGGTTTAAGGCAAAAATCGTCATGGTCGTGGCGCGATAAAGCGCACGACTTTATGGAGATTTGCCGCGCTGGCAAAGGCTATTTGGTTCCTGAATGTTCGGCCTGAGCGAACAGGAAAAACGTCCCCGCCGCGTGACTGAAAACGACGGATATCGCTGGAAAGAGCGTTACCTCGGCGTGGAACGGTCCAGGTGTTTTTTCAAGAACTCGTCGAGCTTTTGATGAAAAGCGATCTGGCCAGCCGTGCCGAAATAATGCCCTTCGTTGTCGAACCACAGATATTCCGGCTGCAAACCATTATTCCGGAGCGCGGCCACCATTTCTTCGGATTGCCGGATATCGACACGGACGTCTTTGCGACCGTGGCAGAGAAGAACGGGTACCTTGATGCGCGCGGCGTGCAGCAAAGGTGAATGCGCAGCGAGCCTTTGCTGATCCTGTTTTGGGTCGCCGATCTTGGCGTAAAGTTCCGGCAGGAGGGGCTTCCATTTTTCCGGCAGAGTATCGAGGAAATTGAGCAGGTTCGAGATACCGGCGCGATCGGCGGCTGCGGCATAAAGTTGTGGGGTAAACGTAACTCCGGCGAGCGCGGCGTAGCCACCATAGCTTTGGCCACAGATCGCGACGCGTTTTGGATCGGCCGTCCCCCTCTCAATGAGCCATTTTACCCCCGCGGTAACGTCGTCCTGCATTTTGCCACCCCATTCCTTGAATCCGGCCTTCCAAAAGTCTTTGCCGTATCCAACGGAGCCGCGGAAATCCATTTGCAAGACCGCATATCCACGGTTTGCCAAAAACTGAACGTCTGGGTCGTAGTCCCATGCGTCTCGCTGCCACGGCCCAGCATGAGGCAGGATGACCGCCGGCAGCTTTTTTACCCCGCGGCCGAGCGGCAGAGTAAGGTAGCCATGAATCGTGGCGCCATCGCTGACGTATTGAATGGGTTGCACTTTCGCCAGGTCCTCTCTTTTCAGAGATGGCCCGACATCAGCCAATTTGTGCAATGTGTCGCGCGCGTGATCGTACAAATAAACAGAGCCGGGATTACGATCGCTTGAGACGCTGACGATGTACTTTTCTTCGGCCGCGTCTTTGTCCGTGAGCCGGAGCACGGAATCGGGAAAGCGTCGCGTCAAATTGCGAAAGATCTTCTCGGTCTGATCGTCAAAGGGCTTTCTTTCTCGTCTCCAAGTGAAGTAGACGAGATCGGTCGGGACTTTACGGCGCTTGGAGAATTGAAGCTCCGCGAGGTCGAACTTACGATGGATAAAAAGTGGAGGAGCGGTCTCGCGTCCGCTGGCCGGATCAAGAGTGACGAGCGCGGCTTTGTCGCGGTCGATATTGGAAATGGCATAAAGCAACTTGTCGTCAGGGGTGAAACCCTGCGGATCGATCATCTCGGTGAATTCTGTCGTGAGGACAGAGGTAAACCGGCTCTTCGCATCCGGGCGGGTAGACAAGGTGGTTTTTGTCCCGTCACGCGTAATTGCGACGCGAATCGTTCCCGAGTGATCGGTGACCCAGTCTAACGCTCCAAAATTGTTCTCCACGACGATGTCGATCTTCGTGGGATCAGGATTGACGACGTTGAGTCGGCAGGCGTCGAATGCTTGCGGGTTGCGATGATTAATCCTGATCAGGATGTCGGTGTCGGAAACGCCGGTTAAATCATCGATCAGCGCGGCGCTGGCGCCGGCGAACGGTGTGAGATCTTGCGCTTCGACCGTGGGGTTATTGGCCGCGACGTCAACACGGTAAAAGTGAAAGTTTTCCCGGCCGTCGCTGTCCTTCCTGAAAACGATGTAGCAGTTGCCCTTCCAAAAATAATCCGGCGCCACATCGCGCTCCTTTTGCGAAGTGACGCGGCGGGGGCTGTCAAATTGGGCGTCTCCGTGTGCTTGGTGCTGAACATCCGCGGCCATCTCGGAGGTCACCCGGGCGACATTAAAACCAGCCGTGGGCTGGACAAAAATATTGAGATGACCGTTCCACTGCTGCAGAAATGAAAGCATTGTTCCATCGGGAGAAATTCGATAGGCCGACCGAGACGCTGTGCCGAAGAAATTTTCTACCGGAAGTTCGGGCGGCGGCCGCGAGCAGCCGGTTATGATTGCCAGCGGCAGAACAAACAGAAGCACCGACCTCGTCGGCCCGCCGCTGAAACGGCAAACCCTCTCGATCGAGCGAAAAGCGCTTGGACGCAGAAGGATTTTGTTCTTGAAAATCACGCTTTGGTTGCGCGATAACGCGGGTCTATGAAAACTCGAATCGGCAGTGGACGGTTCTTACTCGTGGCCGCACTGGTGGTTTTCTTTACGCCGGCTGGGCGCGGGCAGGATAACGACGGCAAAGTCACCTTTCACGACAATGGTATCGTGATTCATCCAGGGACGAAAATCTCAAAAGAGGACGAGAAAAAGCTAAATGACGTGCTGAAGAATTACGATAAACGGCTCTATCGAGTCGAAAAATACAAAGATGGTAAGGTCGTAAAGGTGCAGGGGGAACTAAAGAACGGACCCGGCCCCAAAGACATCTTCATTGACGCCAAAACGGCTTCCGAGGTAGCCGCAGCCAAGGCGGCGGGGGTGACCGATTATGGGCCAGTGTTTGAAACCGGGCCCTACGATAGACAGGTGCCTTTGCAATATCTTGAGGGCGGCAAGGCAATGGGAAAGCGGCTGCTGGAAGAGGTCAAGCCGATCTTGCAACGCTACGCCGCGTCGAAGCAGCGATAGCGGCCGATCTGGCCTGCCCAGCCCACCGATGAAAAGGCGAATCTACATCGGGTGTCTGGCGCTGCATCTTGTGCTGATAGTTGGCGTCTGCTCCCGCGAAACGTTTTCGCTGGTAGCCGATGGCCACACTTCCTTGCCCGCCCGGCTGGAGAATCCCGGCAAAATAGCAGAAGAGGCGATCGCAACGGCCTTGGGTGAGACGTTATCCGCAGGTCATCCGCTCCGACACGCGTTGTCGATCTATAAGAACGCGGGGGGGATTGAAACCGGTTATGGCTTTTTCGCACCGGCCGTGCCGAACAGTTCCAAGCTCGTCTTTGAAATTCGTTACCCAGACGGGCACATCGATTACGATCTGCCGACCGTGGACGGCGCAACGGCGGGTGGGCGCATCGCTACGTTGCTCGATCAGATCGCGCGGTTGCGCTACGAGCCGCTGCGGGACGTGATGGCGAAAATGCTGGCGTCCTCCGCCTGGCGCAACCACCCTCAGGCCATCGCCGTGCGCGCGGTATTCGGCGTGGTGCGTGTCCCAGGTCCGGCCGAGTACCGTCGTGGAGAGGGTGCAACCTACCAGTTCACCTACGCCTACGATTTCAGTTTCTCGCCGCCAGTTCCAATCGACTCGCCTTGATGACCGCTGGCCGAAAGCGAGTCGAGGAATTTTTGTTTCCCCCGGCTGCCGATTTGTGGCTTGGCTTGCTCAGAGTTGGCCTTGGCGTTCAGCTCCTGCTTTACTGCTGGTCCCTCGGCGCCGATTGGAAATCTTTTTATCGCGCGGCCGGTGAGAGCGTCATTAGCCGCGAATTGCCCGAGGCAATTCTGAGCGCGCAAAGTCCGTTCATCCCGAGGGTTGGCTGGTTGGTTGACGCGGGGGCGAGACTTGGCCTCGGCGAGGACACCGTTCTTACAGTAGCCTGGGTGTTTTTACTTGCCTCAGGCGGTCTGCTCTTGGTTGGCCTCCTCTCCCGGATGGCGGCGATCGCGGCTTGGTTCCTTCATCTGTGTCTGATCAAGAGTGGCAATCTAGTGACCTACGGAATGGATAACTTCACAACGATCGGACTGTTCTATCTGATGCTTGGGCCCTTGCCCGATCGTTACGCGCTCGATCATCGCATCCGGGGACGGCCGTTGAAAGATCGACATCTGGTCGGGTTTTGCCAGCGCGCTCTGCAACTGCACCTTTCAGTGGCTTACTTTTTCAGCGGTCTGGCCAAGGCTCTGGGCGTGGGCTGGTGGAACGGAACGAGCATCTGGCGGGCGTTGACGTGCCCGCCGTATGACGTTCTCCCGACCCAGGTCCTCCTCGGCTTAGTGCCCATTTTACCGTTGGTGGGCGCGACCGTCTGCATTTTGGAACTTGGCTATCCCTTTTTCATTTGGCCTGAAAAGACACGTTCGCTTTGGCTGATGGCGACACTGGGCATGCACATCGCGATCGGACTCACCATGGGTTTGTATCTATTCGCCCTGATCATGGTTATTTTGAATGTTGCCGCATTCGGCAGCGGGCTTGTTTCCGTTCCGCTCACGAGAGTTTGGCAGCTTGTCGCCAATCGCACGACGGCGCAGCGACCAACGCGTTTTGCTCCGCCGCAACCAGGCCACAGATAATTGCAAGCCGAACGGCTTGTCGGAGGAACCGGACTTTGGGATAAATATCGTTGCGGCCGCCCTAATCGGAGTCTGGCAGGAGGTGGCGATGAGAACGTTTGTTGAGGAATTAAAGAAGCGACGTGTTTACCGCGTCGCTCTTGCCTATGTCGTGGCGGGCTCTGCGTTGGTGCAACTAGCCGGGACGATCCTGCCGGCTTTCCACGCCCCGGAGTGGGCCGAACAAGTCTTTCTCGTTTTCGTCGCCATCGGTTTTCCCGTGGCACTCATGTTCGCCTGGGGCTTTGACATCGAGGGCGGGGTGATCAAAAAGACGCGACGCCGCGGCCGGCCACCGGCCAAAGCGTCTCATCACGTCTGGATCCTCGGTGCGCTCGGGTTTCTTATCGCCGGAATCGGGGTGGGGGTCTACTGGTCCCGGCATGCTTGGAAAACCGGCCAGCAATCCACCGTAATAGCTGAGCCACTCGACAAGAGCATAGCCGTCCTCCCCTTCCAGGATTTGAGCGACGATAAACAGAACGCATTTTTCACCGAGGGCATCCAACACGAAATTCTTAACAATCTGGCGAAAGTGGCCGAGCTCAAAGTCATCAGCCGCACCAGCGTGATGCAATACAAGAGCGGCGTGAGGCCGAATCTGCGCGAGATCGCCAGGACCCTTGGTGTCGGCCACGTCCTGGAAGGCAGTGTGCAACGCTCGGGGGACCGGGTGCGCGTGAGCGCGCAATTAATCGACGCGCGAACAGACACGCACATTTGGGGGGACCATTACGACCGTCAATTGGCCGACGTATTTACTCTTGAAAGCGAGGTTGCGCAGCAAATCGCTTCCAAACTGCGTGCCAAACTTTCACCAGAGGAACAAACCTCCATCGCGACGCCCCCGACCCGCGACTTGGTAGCATACGATTTCTATATGCGGGCCAAAGCGTTCGGCGATGCCGTGATCTTCGATGCTCGTGCAAGTGAACATCTGCCCGAGGCCGCCCGATTACTCGAACAGGCGATCGCGCGCGATCCCCAATTCTTTCTCGCCCACTGCCTGCTGAGCAACGTTTACGACCAGCTCTATTTCTTTGGCATTGATCGCACGGCAGCGCGGCTCGCACTTGCCGAAACAACCGTCCGAACGGCCCTGCGCCTGCGTCCCGATGCGGGCGAGGCTCACCTCGCTTCGGCCGCCCACGCTTACTGGGGTTATCGTGATTACGAGCGGGCACGTCGCGAACTCGCAACCGCAGTAAACCTGCTGCCGAACGATTCCTTTGCGTTTGAGCTCGCCGGTTACGTCGATCGGCGACAGGGCCGCTGGACGGAATCAATTCAACAGCTCCAGCACGCGCTCGATGTGGATCCGCTGAACCTGACAATTCTCCACGCCCTGGCTTATGGCTATGAACGCTTGCGACGCTTCCCCGAAGCTGCGGCTATTCTCGAGCGCGCCGCGCGCGTTGCGCCAAACGACATTGGCACGCGCACGCAGCGCGCCGGGATTGATCTGTGGTGGCGGGCCGATCCGGCCCCGCTCCAGACCACGTTGGCGGCCATACTGCGCGAGAATCCTGATACGGCGCGAGCCATTGCATCCCAACGATTCCAGCTTGCCCTGTGCCGCCGGGATCGCAACGAAGCACGTGAGGCCCTCCGCAGCTTGAGCAGCGAAGGGTTCAACGAGAATGGCTTTCCATATCCGCGTGCCTTTTGTGAAGGTGTAATTGCAAAACTAAAAGGGGAGCAGGCCGCTGCGCAGGCGGCTTTCAAACAGGCTCGCACCGAAATGGACAAGGTTGTTCGCCAGCAGCCCGATTATGCCGAGGCAGTATCAGTGCTCGCGCTTATCCACGCCGCGCTCGATCGAAAAAAAGAAGCAATCGCCGAAGCGCGCCGCGCCCTGGAACTGTTATCGCCGGAAAAAGATGCGATCAGCGGAGAAGATGTTTTGGAAAATCTCGTCCTTGTCTACGCCTGGACCGGTGACAAAGACGCTGCGCTCGTGCAGCTGGGCAAGGCAGTGAAGCTGCCCGGTCTCAATTATGGCTATCTCCGTCTCCATCCCTATTGGGACCCCCTCCGGGGCGATCCGCGCTTCGAAAAAATCGTCGCCTCCCTCGCGCCGGACGCGAAAAGATAGCCAAACACTACAATTCAAAGAACGTCTTCAGCCGGCGCAGGAAGGTCGCGCGGTATTCGCTTTCTCTGGTCGATTGATCGCTCAACGATGAGGCGTCTTTGAGCCGGCCTTCGGTTTCGAGTTTGCGGCGCGCCAGAATTTCGCTGAGCTGACGGAGGCAATCGGGCGAGTCGCGGACGATTGCGCCCATCACCTCTTTGCTGATCTCCATGACGTAGCAATCGTCCTCCGCGCAAACGGTGGCGCTGCGCTTTTCGCCGGTCAAAAGCGACATCTCGCCGAAGCAGTCGCCGGCGCGCAATGTCGCCACTGGAATGGCGGCGCCATTTTTGGAGACCGATACCTGCGCCGCTCCGCGCAAGAGCACGAACATGGAGTTTCCCTCGTCGCCTTCTTCGATCACGCGCTCCCCGCGCCCGAAGTGATTGAGATCGGATTGAGCGACGAGATTGTCGATCTGCGAATCGGAAAGGCATTGAAAGAGCGGTTCGCCGCGCAAAATGCCGCGCGCTTCCTCCTGGCCGTCGCGCGGCGCACCCGCGGGCCGGCGTTCCAGTTGCAATGTGCGAATGGGAAAGGGGATCTTGATGCCTTCGCGTTTCAGTTCGTACCACACGTTGGTGCGCACGGCGTCGTTGGTCTCGTTGATCCGGGCATGGTTGCCCATGTAGAATTTAATCTCGTAGATCACCGCGTGATCGGCGAAATCGACCAGGAAAACTTTCACCGGCGGATTGGGCACGACGTTTTGCGCGCTTTGCGCCGCGGTGCGCAATGCGTCTTTCACCCGGTTGGGCGGCACGTTGTAATCGACGCCGACGCGAACCCGCATGGCATGGAGCTCGGTCGGATAATGCAGGTTTACGATCGTGCTCCGGACGATTTCGTTGTTGGGAATGTCGAGGTAAATGTCGTCGTTGGTGCAAAGCCGGGTCGAACGCCAGTTGATCTCGCGCACCTCGCCGTAGGTGTCGCCCACCTTCAACCAATCGCCGACCTTGTAGGGCCGGTTAATTTGCAGCGACATGCCGGCGATGATGCCGCCGAAAAGATTTTGCCCGGCAAACCCGAGAATGATCGCGAGCACACCGGAGCCGGCGAGCACGCCTTTCAATTCGCGCTCAGCATGATATCCGACGCTCAGAACGATGAGCAGCACGATCAGGAAAACGACGAGCGCGGCGACTTCACGTAGAAAATGCGGGATCGGCGTCTGCTTGTGATGCTCGAAGTAAAGGTCCCACAAGTATCGATTCACCAGCGCGACCACCAGCGCCGTGCTCAACAGCGCGACGGCGGCGCCCACATGCACCCGCCACGGCGCGTCTACCCCGTAAACCGCAATCGCCGCGTAAAAAGCGAGCATCAGGCAGAAAAGCCGGTAAAACAGCCCGAGCCGCACGCCGGCGCGACGCTTCAGAAATCGACCGACCCAAACCGAGACCAAAAACGTGGCGACAAAAACGACCACCGTGACAGTCGCATTCTGCGTCTCGAGCAACCCGCCCAACATTTGGCTCGATTATATCAAAGGAAGCGCCCTGCAGCGAGCGCGGAGAACCCTTCGTCGGCTCGACAGAACCTCGCTCCAGCGAATTGTCGATCTTACGACGCGCTCTCGGGCGGCGGTTTCTTTTTCGCCAGCTCCTCGAGGCGCTGTATGATTTCGCCGAGCAGGATTTCGTTTTTCAGGTTCACCTCATAATCGAGATCTGCGCGAAGCCGGTCTTTCTGCGCCTGGCGGTTTTGCGACATCATGATGATCGGCGCCTGGATGGCGGTGATCATGTTGAGAACGAGACTGAGCAGGATGTAGGGATAGGGATCGAAACCCTTATTCGCCAGCATCCACGAATTGAAAATGACCCAGCAGTTGAGCAGAAAAATCGCCACGAAGATGAATTTCCAGCTTCCGCCAAACTCCGCCAGCATGTCCGCCGCGCGATCGGCAAAGGTCATTCGCGCCGCTTCTTCCTCGTTGATGTTGCGCGAGACGCGGTGACGCAAAAGCTCATCCGTCCGCCGCAGCCGGCTCGTCAGCGAGGTCAGCATTTCCAGCGCGATACGCGGATCGCTCACGATGAACGAGAGAAAATCCTGTCGGGTCAGTTTCGCCAGCCGCGCGTTCTCGATCACCGTCGCGTCAGCCGAACGCCCGCGCCGGTCGAGCATCGACATTTCACCGAAAAAGTCGCCCGGCCCGAGCTCGGTCAGGGTGACGCTATGACCATCTGCGTCGGTAATGCTGATGCGCACCTTGCCGGTGTCGATCAAGTACATTGAATCGCCGACCTCGCGATTGCGAAACACCGTCGTATCCGCCGGATAATCCCTGATCGACAAAAACTCGCAGAGCCGCGTCGCGGCCTGTTGATCAAGCGAGGCAAACAGGGGAACGGCGCGAACTTTATCGACATCCATGAGAGATTAGTATCGTAGCTTCGCGGAGAAAATCATTGTAGCGGCGCTTGTATCAAGCGCCGAATCATAAAACAGTCGCTTGCCACAAGCGCCCCTACAACCTCGGCGCGATGATGAGCCACGCCCATCCTCCCAGAAAACAGAAGCCCCCCAGTGGCGTAATCGCGCCGAGCCAACGCAGATTCGTCAGCGCCATCAGGTACAAGCTGCCACTGAAAACTAGGATGCCGGCAAAAAGCAGCCACCAGACGGCGCGATTCGTGGCGCCGTAAAGGGCAAGGACCAGCAGCGCGAGCGCATGCACGAAATGATAAAGCACGGCTTTGTTCCATACGTCGCTCAGGCCGTGCCCCTCGATTGTCGATCTTAGCGCGTGCGCCCCGAAAGCGCCGAGCGCGACTGCGACAAAACAAAGCGCAGCGGCGATCCGGACAAACATCGGCGGTAACTGTAGGTGAAGCCGACAGCTTCACAATGGGGAGCGATCGGCTTGCCCTATGGCTCCGGCTCACGGCGCATCGTTCTGAGATAGAAGATCGTGCCGGCGATTCCGAACGCAGCCGCGCCCAGGAAATTGAGCCGCGGCCCCAGGTGCCAGAGCCACGCGCCAAGCAATGCGCCCGTGCTCACGATCAAATCCCGGATCAAATAATATGTGCCCACCATCTGGCCGCAGCGCTGCGGGTCGCTGTAGTTAATGATGAGCGCTTTGCGCGAGGTGTCGCCGAACTCTTTCAGGCCGCGAATGGCGAAGGCGAACGCCAGCATGCTGAAGTTGCGCGAGACCATCAGCGCAATCGGAAAGGCCGTGAACATGATGAATGTGACCAGCACAAACGGTTCACGCTGGGTTTTATCGGCAAAATGCGACGCGGGAATGATGCACAACGACGCGGTCGCGACCTCGATCAACACGAGCACGCCGACCTGCTGGCCGCTCATCCCGATATAATCCATCGCAAAAATTATCGCCCAAGCGTAAGGAATGCGCTCACAGAAGCGCACCAGCATGTCGCTCAAGAGCAACCGGCGAATCCGTGTGTCGAAGCTGCGAAAGCTTTGGCCAAAATTCCAGCGCTCGGGTGGCGCCGTTTCCGTGAGCGGCAATTGACGTTGCACCAGCAGCGTCGCGGCCGAGAGCAAGATCGACAACAACAGCGCGAGGCGCACCCCGGGCACGACGCCGAGCCCATCGATGAGCACGCCGCCGAGAATCGGTGAAATCATCGCCGGGACGCGTCGAATGACCGATTGGACGCCGATACCCATCGAGCGCCGATTCGCGTCCAACGTCGCACCGACGAGCGAAAACGTGGCCGGCACCGAAAGGAACGTCCAGGAAAGGAAAAGGAACATTCCCGCGATGACCGCGCCCCAGTGCGGGACGAGCAGCACAATCGAATAGCCGGCGATGGAAATGAGATTGAAGTAAAGAAAAGCGCGGCGATGTCCCCAAAGATCGACAAGCACGCCCCCGGGATAGGCGTAAAGCGCGCCGAGTAATGTGCGCAGCGCATCGTAAAGGCCGATTACGAAAACGCTCGCCCCGAGGACTTGCAGATATTTCGGCACAAACCGCATCCAGAGTTCTTCGCCCGCGCCGATCACGAAGATGGCCAGCAGCAGGATGACCAGATTGCGTTTCAGGCCAAAAAAATGCGCCAAAGATCGCAATAGATTCACTCGCGACTCGTTGGAACTTTGCATCGGTTGCTGCTTGTAGCGGCGGTCTATGACCGTCGCACTATTAATCGAGCGCGCGACCGCCCGCCTCTAAATGGACGCAGCAATTGGTCGATGATCCCCGGGGCACGCCGTGTTCGTCCTTCGTCGAGCCCGCGAGGTTATCGCATGCTGGACGAATTAATGCGACCCCGAACGCTTTCGGGGCCGCTACAGGAACACTTCACGTTTTGCTCGCGATCTGACAACGTCCCGCCGTAAACTTGCGCATGGCAATCTGGTTTTGGTACGCGGTCGCCGCCGCCGTTCTCTACGGCGCGCATCAAATCTTCACCCGCCTCGCCTCCGAGCGCATCGGCGACGGGCTCGGCGGCTTCATCGTCGAAGCCAGCGCCGCGTTGTCGATCTTGCTTTACCTCGCGGTATTGTGGTTTGGCAAAAGTTGGAACCAGAAATTCAGCGTCGCCGGGATGAACTACTCACTGCTCACCGGCATTTGCGTCGGCGCAGGCACCGTCGCTTTCTTTCTTCTCTTTCAAAAAGGCGGTCCGCTTTCCGCTGTTCCGGCGATCCTCGCCGGCGGCGCCGCCATCATGGCCCTGGCCGGCATTTTATTTTTTCACGAAGCGCCCTCGTGGCAACGATTGCTCGGAATCGTCCTCGCGATTGCTGGATTATTCTTGCTGCGCAAGTAGCATGGCGCGCTGTTGAATTTTCGAACGCGCGCGGTCACCACGGCATTCTTCGCCGCGTCGCTTATTCTCACGCGCGAACCCGCGCTCGCCGTTGAACCGATTCGGGCGGTGCGCGTGGAGGAGGTGCCGCGGATCGACGGGGTTTTGGATGACGCGTGCTGGGGAAACGCCGAGCCGCTCACAAAATTTACGCAAGTCCTGCCGGTCGAGGGCGCGGCGGCGAGCGAACAAACGGAAGTTCGTTTCGTTTACACGCGCGACGTTCTTTTCATCGGCATCCGCTGCTTTGATCGACATCCGGAGAAGATTCTCGTCAAAACGATGCAACGCGATAATCCGTTCGACTCGGATGATTACGTGAAGATCGCGTTCGACCCGTTCGCCAACGGACGGGACGGTTACACTTTCATGGTCAATGCCGCCGGCGCGCGGACTGACAGCAACTTCGGCAAATTCTCGGAGGAAGATCGCAATTACGATGCGATTTGGGCAGCGCGCGCTCGAGTGGACGCGCAAGGCTGGACCGCGGAGATCGCGATTCCCTTTAAAAGCATCTCGTTCGATCCGAAAACCGATTTTTGGCGGATGAACATCGAGCGCGTGATCCGGCACGCTCAGGAAACAGTTCGTTGGAGCGCAATCTCGCGGGCCAAGCAGATGACTGCGCTGGAAGATTTCGGCGACTTGCGCGACTTGCGCGAGTTGCGACAAGGATACGGATTCGACTTTCGGCCCTACGTGCGCACGACTTATCGCCACGACACCGATCCGCATAACCGCGGCTTCATTATCGATAGCGGCTTCGATCTGACTTACCGAATCACGCCGACGCTTACGGCCGTCGGAACGGTGCGCACCGATTTCGCTGAGACACCGCCGGACGAGCGCATCATCAATCTCTCGCGCTTTTCGACATTCTTCCCCGAGAAGCGCGATTTTTTTCTGCAAGACGGTCAGCTGTTCACCTTTGGCGGACTGACCGGCGACGATCGGCCTTACTATTCGCGGCGAATCGGCCTCGGCCGCGTCGTCCGCGGTGTCGAGTTTTTGCCCGTCACAATCTTCGGCGGGTTGCGTCTCACCGGGCGCGTCGGCGATACGAGCGTGGCGCTGCTCGATGTCGAACAAGCGGCGCACGACGGGATCAACGAGAAGAATCTCGCGATCGTGCGGGTTTCGCAGCAGCTCAATGAAGAATGGAACACAGGCATCATCGCAACGAACGGCGACCCGTCATCGAACGGAAGCGCCACGCTGGCCGGTGCGGATTTCAATTTCCAACGCAACCTGCCGGAGGAAAGAACACTCATCGCACATGGCTACGTGATGGGCGTGACCAGCGAGAATCCTGGCGACGACGTCGCGTTTGGCGCCGACATCGATTACCCGAACGAGCCAATCGACATTCACCTGCGCTTCCAACAATGGGGAAAAGACTTCACGCTCCCCCTCGGCTTCCTCGCCCGCAACAACATTCGCTACTACCCGGAATCATTCGTTTACATCTGGCGACCGAACACGGCCTGGGTGCGCCGAATCACTCTGCAAGCCCGGCCATTCTTCGGCACCGACCTGGACAACCGCCTCGTTTTGGAAGATCACGATGTGCCCTTCGTCACTTTGCAAACGCCCGCCCTCGATCAGATCGGCGCCGGTTACACGTTCATGCGGGACGTGGTCGACGAGTCATTCGAGCTCGTTCCCGGCCTGATCATTCCACCGCACAATTACACCTGGAGTTTGTTCCAGGGTTACATCCAGACGAGCGACGCGCGCCCGGTCAGCGTGAAATTCGATCTCCGGCTCGGCGAGTTCTACAGCGGGACGCGCAGCGGCTACCGAGGCGAGATTAACTGGCGGCCGTCCCGCTTTCTCACCATCGGCGGGTCCTACGACCTTCGCGAGCTTCGCCTCGCCGAAGGCGACTTCGACGTGCGCATCATCGCCGGCAAAGCGAACATCGCCTTCACGCCCGACCTCATTTGGAACACGCTCGTCCAATACGACAATATTTCGCGGCAGTTCGGGCTCGACAGCCGTGTCCGCTGGACCTGGACTCCGGGCAACGACGTCTTCCTGATCTTCAACAATCTCTGGGATTACGAACATGGCGATTTCACCAGAGCAAATCACGAAATCACTTTGAAAGTCGCCGCCGCCTTTCGGTTTTGATCGAACGCCAGTTAACCGGCCAGCGACAGCCGAACCCGCGCGAGCAGCGCGGCTATCATTACTGCCGCTCGCGTTCGTGTTTGCGGTCGGAGATAAAGGCCGGCATGGCCTTCGTGCCTCGCAGTTGCTCATGTTTCACCTTGCGCGACAGGCGAATCAGCTCCGCGACGCGGCGAATCTTTTCTTCGAAAGAAAGTTGCGCGAGTTTTCGTCGCATTTCGGTTTTCACTTCTTTGGCACCTGCAACTTATAGCGCCGGAGAATGTCGTCTAGTCTGGCTTGGTCAATGGTTGCTTGCCTCGTGAGCTGCTCAATGCGCGCGAGGTCTTTGTGCCGTCCGACGCTGGCGGCGATGGCAATGATGTATTCCGGGCGAAAGACTTTCGCCGGCACGCCCTCGAACTCGATTTGGTTCGCTGCGCGCACCGCTTCTTCGGTCAATCCGCTGGCGGCCAGAAATTGCACCGGGAAGTTTTTCACCATGAGATGCTCCCGCTCGACTCGCCAGCCCTTGGATTGCAGATGCGAATAGATCGCCGGAATTCCGGCGCTCAACGTCTTGTCGCTCGCGACGAACACGATGTCGGCGTCATAGGTCGTGAATGGCTCGGTGTAGTAAATAGCGGCGAGCGCGCCTCCCAGTGCGTAGTCTTTGATAATTCCGGCCGAGACGAGGTCGTTGGCCGCGCGAAGGACATCAGCCAGCGGAATGTCGGAATGTTGGTTGGCCATCGATTGTCGATCTTACCGGCAAAGTTGGCGATAGCGAGGGCGACGCTCTGCTCGCTGCCGCGTTTCGGCTACGGAGGACGCGCGCTTCATTCCGCCAGCGAAATCCCCAGGCTGGCCAACGGCAGTTTGATTTTAGAAAACTTGGCCGACGAGCGCGCAGATCGTCTCGGCCCACATCGCGCGTCGGCTGACAATGTCAACGCCTTGTTCGGTGAGCAGCTCTTCGATTTTCTGCCAATTGGGCGATGCGGCGTGCGACCGAAAAAGGTGGACGAGACCGATGTGTGAAAAAAGGGCGGAAGCTTTGGCGGACCGGTGCATGTCGACAATGACCATTCGGCCACCGGGACGGAGGACGCGCCGTATTTCCATAATGGTGGCCATTTGCATCGCGTCCGGAAGGTGGTGAAGCATCAACGTGCAAAACACCGCGTCGAATGAGGCATCGGGAAACGGCAAATCGTCAGCCGAGCCTTCGACAAACTTTGCGGTTACGCCCTGTCTGGCGGCTTTGCGTCGGGCGTAGGCGATCATTTGCCCAGAGGCATCAATGCCATGCGCCGAGCCGTTCGGGCCGACGCGCTTCGCGGCCTCGATGAGTAGCGTTCCCGTGCCGCAGCCAACATCCAGCACGGCATTACCGGGCTGGAGTTCCGCGAGATCGAGGGTGCGGCGGCGGAACTTCCCCTCGCCACCGAGCGTGATGAGCCGCGCCAACCAATCGTAAGCACGCGGATTATGGAGCACATGGCTGTGATCGCCCTGTGCCTGCTCAGCGTGACCGTGACGAGTCAAGAGCCACGCAAGCCCGCCGATGATGGCGACGTGCGCGAGCACCAGCACAATCACGAGTGGCAGCCACCAGTAGGAGACATGAATGGCGAACCAATGGATTGAAATTCCCACGCCGAGAGCGATCAGAGCCAGCGTCGCAACAGCGCGGGGAAACCGGTGCGGTTTCACGGATTCCACCTGAGAACCTTTGCCTGATGAAAACAAATGATGCATTGGGGTCGCTGCGTTCGACGATTAGATCTTTCAAGAATACCGGTCCCGCGGGCGGGAACGCACAACGACGTTGCCTAATAATGGCACGTGATCGCGCACGGTTTGTTCGACTTTTCGCGAAATTTGATCGGCTTCTTCGACCGAGATTGAGGAATCGACCTTGATCGTCACATCGCTGTAAACGCGGTGACCGATCCAGCGTGCGCGCACGTCCTGTACGTCGCAAACACCTTCGATATGCATGGGCGCGTGCTCGATCTGGGCAAGAATTTCCGGCTCGATGCCGTCGATCAATCGTGTCCAGACCGATAAGGCGGCGTCTTTGACGATGAACAGGATCGCGATTGTGATCGCGATACCGACAATCGGATCGAGAATCGGATAACCGAAATACACCCCGGCCACGCCAATGAGTACGGCCAGGCTGGTGAAACCATCAACGCGCGCGTGCTGACCGTCGGCCACCAGGGCGGCGGAACCGATCTCCTTGCCCACGCGAATGCGAAAGACCGCGACCGCTTCGTTGCCGAGAAATCCAATAATGGCGGCGAGCGCGACCCAGCCGAGTTGCACGACTGGCTGGGGATGAATGATTTTGCGAATCGATTCGTAGGCAGCGACGCACGCGGAAGAAAAAATGATGAGCACGATGAGGACGCCGGCAACGTCTTCGAGTTTGCCGTAGCCGTAAGTGTAGCGTCGGCTCGCGCCTTTGCGCGCGAAGGCGAACGCGACCCAGAGCGGAATGCTCGTGCCGGCATCCGCGAAATTGTGGATGGTATCGGCGAGCAACGCGACCGATCCCGAAGCAAAGACCACCACGAGCTGAAGCACAGCAGTGACCCCGAGACCGACCAGGGAAATCTTCAGCGCGCGTATCCCGCGCGCGCTCGACTCCATCGCCGAATCGGTTTTCTCCGCAATGCTGTGCGAGTGACTGTACAATCCGCGCAGCCATCCAAAAACTCCGCCGCCATGCGCGTGGTCATGGTCATGCGCTTCGTGATGATGATCGTGCGCGCCATGAATATCGCGATCGACGTCATGGGTGTGATCGCTCATCCTCCTATTGTATCGATTAAAGTAGCGTTGCTGGATTCAGCCTGAACTGTCCCGCTTTAACTCAGGGTTTGGGCGAGCTGACTTCTTGCAGGCCAGCGATGAAGAACGCGCCTTTGACATCCTCGGCAAGATCTTTGGCCCGGCCGCGTCCCCAATAATGGAAAAAGATCATTCGCGGCTGCTCGTGCGTCATATGCTGATGAATCGCTACGATGTAGATTTTCTCTTTTACCAGCGCCTTGAGGACTGCCTGCAGCTCATCTTCGGTGACGGCAAAATCCCCGGCGACCAGCGCGTTATCGTCCGTGCCGGCAAACGCAGCCCATGTATTCACGCCCATGGTGTTGTCGATCTTGACGCCGTGCATTGTGGCGGGACGGCCGAAGGTAAACTTGATCATTCCATCCTTTGCTTCGCCGTTGACCCCGAAGATTTTGTTCAGTGGCTCGGCTGAAATGGAATTCTTCTCCGGCATGGATTCGCCGCCGAACGATTCCTTCGGCTGCGGATTTTCCGTCCGCACCTGCTTGATCGCGTCATAAACTTTGCGGACACCGGCGGCGAGTTGATCAACGCTGCCGTCGCCGGCGATGTGCATGAAGAAAACCTTCGGTCGATCGAAAAAGAAATGATTGTGCAGCGCGGTGACATTTAACCCGTTGTCGAGCGCAGCTGTCATCGCGGCGTTGACTTCATCTTCGAACAGGACGGTGTCGCCCATCATCATTACGCCCTCTTTTGTTTCGGTGAACGCGGCCCAGGTGCCGAGGCCCATGAACGGCGGCATGGTCCAGCCGGCGACCGCGATCTTCACGTCGGAGCGCGGAAAGGTGACTTTATATGCCGCTTCCTTTTCGCTGAGCTTGCCTTTTAGCCCGGTGATTTGATCGATCCTGGCTGTGTCGAGCGCCGCCGTCGCCAGTTGGAAATTCGCGCCGATCAGCGCGACGAACAGTAGATTTTTCATGATTTCAAAAGTGGTTGGTGCGCGGGTTTAAAATGAGTGCGCCCCGCCGAAGCGGGGCGCACATCATTTGAGTCGCGCTTGGCGGCGCGATCATTTTAGTATTTCTCGCCTTTTTCGCCCTTTTCCTTGCCTTCTTCCTTGCTCTCGTCGTGCTTGCCCTTCATTTTGCCGTTCGCGTCGAAGTTGTAGCCCCATTGCTTGCCATCCTTCTCGATGACGGCTTCGTAATTGGCTCCTTCTTTTTCCCAGCGAACGATCTTGCCGCCGTTGGCTTGTTTTTCGGCCGCTTGTTGCACGGCCTGCGGCACATCGGAGCTGCTCAGGTTTTCTTCCTCGTGCTTCTTTTCACCTGCTTGCGCGGTTACGCCGAAGGCGAGTGCGGCGCTGACCGCTGTGATCGTGAGTAATTTTGATATATTCATGGTTGTTTAGTTTTGACCGACGGCCGTCCCGAATTGTTCGAAATGAATCGGAAAATTGAGAGCCCAAGCGCGCCCTCTTTTTCCGAGGCATTTCGATTTTGGCTCAAGCTCGGCTTTATCTCCTTCGGCGGGCCGACCGGCCAGATCGCCATCATGCAGACGGAGCTGGTCGAGGGCAAAAAATGGATCAGCCAATCGCGGTTTTTGCACGCGTTGAATTACTGCATGCTCCTTCCCGGACCGGAAGCGATCCAATTGGCCATCTACATCGGCTGGCTCTTGCATCGGACCTGGGGAGGGATCGTGGCCGGCGCGTTCTTCCTGCTTCCCTCGATCTTTATTCTGTGGGCGCTGAGTTACGTCTACGCAGCGTTCGGCAATTTGCCCTGGATCGCGGCGATTTTTTACGGACTGAAACCAGCCGTGCTCGGCATCGTCGCCGTGGCAGTCATTCGCATCGGCCGCAAAGCGCTCAAAAATGCAATCATGTGGACGCTGGCCGCGCTGGCTTTCGTGGCGATCTTCTTTTTTCATGCGCCATTTCCGCTCATCATTCTGAGCGCCGGCGCGATCGGCTTGATCGGGGGCCGATTCTGGCAGGGAAAATTCGATGTCGTCGGTGGTCACGAAGCATCTGGGGACGACTCGGTGTTGAGCGACGCAGCCGCATCGCCGGAACATGCGCGGCCATCAACCGGGCGCGCCGTCAAACTCGCAGTCCTCGGTCTGGCGTTGTGGGCGGCGCCGATTGTCGCGATCGGTTTATGGAAAGGCTGGGGGAGCACGCTTTTTAATGAAGGGCTTTTCTTCAGCAAAGCCGCAGTCGTCACTTTTGGCGGCGCGTATGCCGTGCTGCCCTATGTCACGCAGGAAGCGCTTTTTCATTACGGCTGGTTGAAACCGGGCCAGATGATGGATGGCCTCGGCCTCGCCGAGACAACGCCCGGGCCGCTCATCATGGTTTTGCAATTCGTCGGGTTCGTAGGCGCGTGGCAAAATCCCGAAGGATTGTCGCCGCTTGCCGCCGGGACGCTCGGCGCGCTCATCACCACCTGGGCGACGTTCGTGCCGAGCTTTCTCTTTATTTTTCTCGGAGCGCCCTATATCGAGCAGCTTCGCGGTAACGTGAAACTCTCGAGCGCGCTCTCCGCCATTACTGCGGCGGTAGTTGGAGTAGTGCTGAATCTGGCCGTGTGGTTTGCCCTCCACGCCTTGTTCCCGGCCGGCGGCGGCATCGACTGGTTTGCGGTGATTGTGAGCGCGGTCGCATTTGTCGGGATGCTGCGTTGGAACTGGAACGTCGTCCCAGTGGTCCTCGGCAGTGGAGCGCTCGGACTGGTCTACAAACTTCTGCTCGCGCATTGAGCGACTGGTGTGGGGAGCGCACGCGCCTCGCGTGCTGATTTCGGCGCCCTCGCCGAAATCCCCGTCCGCGAGATTTAGCTGCCCCAGGCTCGTCGGCGGGGGCGCCGACGAGTGCACGCGAGGGCGCGTGCGCTCCCCAGAAGATCAGCGCGATGAATGCAGGGCGATGCGATTGCCTTCGGAATCGACAACCAGCGCGCGAAAACCGTGCGGCCCGATCGATTGTCGATCTTGCAAGACTTTGCCCCCATTCGCGCGCGCCGCTTGCACCGCCTCTTCCAAGCGTCCGTCGACCGAAAGATAAATGAGCGGCCCATTTCGCGATGGTTCATTTGTCTCGCCAAGACTGTCGCCGCGCAGGCACAAGCATCCGGACGCGCTCTGCTCCTCGTGCGGGAGCAATCCATACGCGAGTCCTTCCAACTCCAGTTTCTTCACCTCTCCGCCGAGAACGGCTGAATAGAACTTGATCGCGCGATCCAGGTTCGCGACCGGGATATCCGTCCAGCAGAGAGTGTCCGCCGCCATATCGAGGAAGTTGTTCTATGTAACCAAATTCACCCAGGGCAGCTTTTCTTCGGCGTAAACATCTTTGGTCGGCGCAAAATTTTCGGGATGATCCAGGCTGGCCGTCGTGATGTCGATCTCGTCCGGCCGCCGATCGGTCTCGTAAGTGAGCGAGGTGCCGCAAGAATCGCAAAAACTTCGAAACGCGCCGGTGTCGGTTTTATATCGTCGTGGTTCGCCGGTTTTCCATTCGAAGTCGGAACGCTTGACGATGGTCCAGGCGACCGCTTGCGCGCCGGCCGCGCGACGGCAGTTTTGGCAGTGGCAATTCGCCGAGACGCGCGGTTGTCCCTTTATCGCGAACCGAATTTTACCGCAATAACACCCGCCCTCGATCATCGGACGCCGCCCGTTCAGATCTCGTGGCGATGACCTTCCGCGTCGTATTCGTAGGTCTTGCCTTCTTCCTCGTCCCGGGTCGTCTTATGTGAGCCGTCGCAGAACGGTTGGTTCTTGGAAAGACCGCACATGCAAATCCAGACCGATTCCTGTTGCGGTTTTATTTCCAATGGCCGGTTGGCGGATTTCAAAACTTTGCGCATAACGGCAACTTAAGCGCTCATTTCATGACGTAAAATGCGCCGAGGACCGCGCCGAAGATGGCGTGAGCGATCAACACCGAGATGGGTGTGCGCCACCCGTAATGCAATCCGAGAAAGCCCGGCGGCTCGAGCTGCCGGACAACGGTCGGGCCATATTGCTCGTTGGCCATGCGCGGATGCAGGGCGGGCAAGAGCGGCATCAGCATCGTCAGCACGAAGGTGGCCTGCACCAGTCCGATCAACGCGCCGAACCACCACGTGGCCATTCCGCAGGCGTGGAAAACCAGGACGTAAACGAGCGCGAAGATCCAGCCGTTGGCAAAATGAATGAAGAACCCGATGAACTTCGCTTTGTCGCGGCTGGGCGTGAACATCGTTCCCAGCAAATAGGGAATGTTCACCCGCGTCATTCCGAAGCCCTGGCTCGCCGCCAAGATGGAAGTGAGCACCACCGTGCCGGAAAAACCCCAGACCAGCCAGTGCATCCAGTTCATGACGTCTGTTTCATCTTATGTGTGCCTTTTTCGATGTCACGCAACGTTAAGGCGGCATTGATCACGCCGAGGTGGGTAAAGGCCTGGGGAAAGTTGCCCAGCGCGTCGCCGCTCGCCGGATCGATTTGTTCGGCGAAAAGATCGACATCGTTCGCGAAACCGAGCGCGGCTTCATACACTTCGTGCGCTTCGTCCAATCGCCCGCTCTGCGCGAGAAAGTCCGTTTCCCAGAAACTGCAGAGCGCAAAGGCGCCTTCCCCGCGCTCGAGGCTTTGTTCGTTGCGATGGACCAACCCGACCCGCGGAATCAGTTTCTCGCGCATCCGCCGGTGCGTCGCCTGCATTCTTTCCGAGCTCGCATCTTCAAATCGATGATAGGCGAGCAGCAACGCGCTCGCGTCAATCACCTCGCTGTCCACCGCCTGCGTGTATGCGCCGATTTCCGAGTTCCACGCGTGCGCTTCGATTTCGCGCCGAATCGCGGCGCGCGCGTCCTTGAACTTGTCAATCGAGAAGCCGCGAACACGGCCGCGCTCGTGCAGCTCGACCAGCCGATCGAGCGTCACCCAGCACATTAATCGGGAATGAGTGTAGTGGCGGAGCCGGTCGCGTTCTTCCCAGATGCCGTTGTCCGGCTCGCGCCAATGGTCGCAGACATATTCGCCGCATTGGCGCAGCATTTTCTGCATCGCATGGTCGGGCGTTTCTTCGCCGAAAAAATGGCAGACCGCTTCGACGACCTCTCCATAAATATCGAGCTGCAATTGTTCGCTGGCGGCGTTGCCGATCCGCACCGGGCGCGAACCGGCATAACCCGAGAGGTGCGCCAACTCGCGCTCCGGACCCGGGCGTTCGCCGAAGACGTCGTAAACCACGCATAAACGCGGCCGGGTCAGATTGGTCGCGTGCAGCAGCCAGTTCACGAACGCTTCCGCGGTTTCCTTGTAACCAAGACCGAAAAGCGTGTGCACCGTGAAAGCGGCATCGCGCAACCAGGCAAACCGATAATCCCAGTTCATGTAACTGCCGCGCCGCTCGGGAAGAGACGTGGTCGGCGCGGCCACGATCGCGCCGGATGGCGCATAAGAGAGCAGTTTTAAAACGAGCGCGCTGCGCGCCACTTGCCGTGCGTACGGGCCGCGATAATTCGACTGCGAGATCCATTCGCGCCACCACTCCGTCGTGAGTTTTAATCTTTCGCGCGCGTCATCACCCAGCGGCGGCAACACGGCCGGGCCTTCCTCCGAAAAGTTGAGCGAGAAGGTCAGCGTCTCGCCCGCTTTCAAATGCAGCGTCGCAATGACGTGCAGCGAATCGGAGCGCCGGAACCGATCAAGATCGACATCGCTGCGCAGCGTGTAAACGTGCGTGCCGAGACCGAATCGCCACCCGAGTTTGCCGACATTGTCGATCTTCGGAACGACGCGGCCGTAATTCAATCGCGGATTGAATTCGAAAATCACCTCGGCATCGCCGCCTTCACATCTGATTTGCCTGACCAGTTCGTGCTCCGGCCAGAGACGTTTGTGTTTGTTCGCTTCAGAGGTCACCGACATGAAGTCGGTGAGAACGACTTTGACCGGGTCGGAGCCGAACGTCGTCTCCAGGACGTTCGTGTTTTCGAGGTAACGCCGTGAAGTTTTTGTCTCGCCGTTCGGGCGAATGCTCCAGTGTCCGCCAATCTCCGGATCGACAATCGCCCCGAAAATCGACGGGCTGTCAAAACGCGGCCAGCACAGCCAGTCGAGCGACCCGCGCTTCGAGATCAATGCCGCCGACCGGCCGTCGCCGATCACAGCGTAATCCTGAATATTTGCGATTTCGGCAGCCATTGTTTGAGTCGAAGAATCGGCGGAAAGATTTCAGCTCTCAACCGGACAAACGCCGACACAGCGAGGTGCGATTAGTGAGTGATGAAAACGCCAGGCGAACGCGCCGGGGCAACGGTTTCTTTCTGGGAACGAACGGCAGAGAAATTTTCCACCGCGCCGTTGTCAGAAAACATCGCGGCGCAGGTTTGTGTTGTCGGCGCCGGGATTGCGGGCGTGACGACGGCGTATCTGCTCGCGCGTGAAGGGCGCGACGTGGTGCTGATCGATGACGGACCTGTCGGTGGCGGCATGACCGGCCGGACGACTGCGCATTTGGTGAATGCCCTCGATGATCGCTACTTCGAGGTGGAGAAAATGCTCGGTGAAGAATGCGCCCGTTCCTATGCCGAGAGCCACACCGCGGCCATGGACGAAGTCGAAGCGATTGTGGCAAAGGAAAAGATTGCGTGCGATTTCGAGCGCGTAGATGGCTATCTGTTTTTGCCGCCCGGCGGTTCGGTCACCGAGCTAAAGGAGGAGCTCGCAGCAGTGCATCGCGCCGGCTTAGGCGACGTCGAGCGTGTCGACAAGCTGCCGTTCGGCAATTTCAAGACCGACGGTGTGCTGCGGTTCCCGCGCCAGGTGCAGTTTCATCCGCTCAAGTATCTCAATGGCGTCGCCCGCGCGATTGTCGATCTTGGCGGGCGCATTTTTACCGGCACTCGGGTCGTGGAAGTAAAAGATGGCGACGCCGTGAAGATTCAAACGGCCAACGGCCGCACCATCACCGCGGACGCAGCGGTCGTGGCGACCAATTGTCCAATCAACGATCGGTTGGCGATCCATTTCAAGCAGGCGCCCTATGCGACCTACGTAATCGGGGCGCGCGTGAAGCGCGAGATCGAGCACGCGCTTCTCTGGGATACGGCCATGACCGCCGAACAGGAAAAACAAAAGCTCGGGCCGGTCGCGTATCATTACATTCGATTGGCGCGCGATGCCGGCGGCGACGTGCTCATCGTCGGCGGCGAAGATCATAAGACCGGCCAGGCGACAGATTGCGAGCAGCGTTTTGCCAAACTTGAGCGCTGGACGCGCGATCACTTTCCGTTTGTCGGCGAGATCACCGATCGCTGGTCGGGGCAGGTAATGGAGCCCGTCGACGGCGTGGCCTATATCGGCCGCAATCCCGGAGACGAGAACATTTACGTTGTCACCGGCGACTCGGGCAATGGCATGACCCACGGCACGCTGGCCGGCCTGTTGATTGTCGATCTTGTCGCCGGTCGCGAAAATCCCTGGGCGAAACTTTACGATCCTTCGCGCAAAACATTGAAGCCGATCGTGGTCGCCGATTACGTCGCCGAAAATGCCAACGTCGCGGCGCAGTTCCGCGATTACGTCACGCCCGGCGCGGCGTCATCGGCCGACGACATCAAACCCGGCGATGGCGCCGTTCTGCGCGATGGCGCAAAAAAAATCGCCGCTTACCGCGATGAGAACGGCGTGCTCCATAAATTCTCGGCGGTCTGCCCGCATCTGGCCTGCGTCGTGCGCTGGGATGGCTGTGAGAAAACCTGGGATTGTCCGTGCCACGGTTCGCGGTTCGATGCGCTCGGTCGGGTTTTGAACGGCCCGGCCGTGAGCGATTTGCATCCAGCCGGCGACTGAGCTGGCGCGATACTCGCGTTTCAGTTAACGCGCCGGGGTCGCCGTGGGGCTGGGTGACGACTGATTTACTTTGGCCTGCGCGCGCATGATTTCCCGTTCGATCTTCGGCATCAGCTCGGTCATGTAGCTCGGGAATTTTTTCATGGCCGATTTGCCCACGGCCGACCCGTAAAAGTCGGCCAGGGCCTTGAGCTCTTCGGTTGTGAAATATTTCACCAATCCGTCGTGCATTGCTCGGTTCAATGCCGCGATGTCGAACTGTGAGGTGAGCGTTTGTTTGAACTTGTCGCGTTCGGGAGGCGGCACGTTCTCGGCCATTTTTTCCGCCATGTCCTGCAGCATCTCTTTTGGCGTCACCGCTTGCAGATAACGTTCCGCTTCGCGGCGGCGCGTCTCCGGGGTATCCGTTTGGGCGCGAAGTCCCGGCGGCTGCAACGTGACGATGACGAGCAACGCGATTACAAACAGTCCTCTTTTCATGTTCGTTATTTTCAATCTGGGCTTTTCGCGATGCGAGAGCGACTTTTTTCGGCGATCGATCTTCCTTCCGGTCAGCTTATAAAAAATGCGAGCGCTCGTCATCACCGGAGCGGGAATCTCGGCCGAGAGCGGGATCCCGACCTTCCGCGGAACCGACGGATACTGGCGAAATCTCGACCCGGCAAAACTGGCGACCCCGGAAGCGTTTCAAGCCGACCCAAACCTGGTTTGGGAATGGTACCGTGAGCGGCGGCGCCGGATTCGCGAGGCGCAACCCAACGCCGCGCACACCGCCGTCGCGCGATTGTCGATCTTGTCGCGCGATTTTCTTCTCGTCACCCAAAACGTGGACGATCTGCACGTCCGCGCCGGTTTGGCCAAGGAAAAGATGGTGCAAATTCACGGCGACATTTTCGTCACGCGCTGTGTGCGCTGTCCATTGAGCACACGCGAGGAGCCTGAAAAACTCGACGGCTTAAAGCCGTCGAGTTTTTCGAGTGATGGCCGCGGGGTTGCGCCGGTATGCGGGGGCTGCGGTGGCCTGATGCGGCCAGGCGTGGTTTGGTTTGGCGAGATGCTCGACCCGGGCAAGATCGACATCGTCGAGAATTATCTGGCCGGCGGCGCGTGCGATGTGGTGCTCGTTATCGGGACGAGCGCGCTTTTCGCATACGTCACCGATTGGGCAGTGCGCGCTCGCGGGCAACAGGGGCAACTGATCGAAATCAATCCGGAAGAAACAGCGTTATCGCACTTCGCGGATGAATGCATCCGCCAGCCGGCGGCAGTCGCGCTGCCGAAGTTAATGGAGACATTGTTTGAATGAGCGACTCCTCGTCTGACCGTTCGCGCATTTCCCTCTCGGAGGAGGAAATGCGGCGCTTTGGTTATCGGATTGTCGATCTTCTGGCCGAGCATTTCGCGCAGATGTCGGACGGGCCGGTCGGGGCGAAGGCCGATCCCAAACGCATGATCGCGCTGTTCGAACGTGAACCCTCGGAGAACGGACGTGATCCGCAGGAAATTCTCGCGCAACTCGAGAGCGAAGTGTTGCCGAACAACCTGCATGTGGATCATCCGCGATTTTTCGCATTCGTTCCCGGACCCAACAATTTCGTGAGCGCAATGGCCGACGCGCTTGCTGCCGGGTTCAACATTTTTAACGGGACATGGTTTGGCGGATCGGCGGCGGCGGCGCTCGAACTGGGGCTGGTGCGGTGGCTTTCGCGCGTGTGCGGTCTGCCGGCGGAAGCGGGCGGCCTGTTCGTGAGCGGCGGTTCGATGGCGAATTTGACCGCGCTCGTTGCCGCGCGACATGCGGCGCTGAGCGAGGGATTCGCTGGGGCGAGGATTTATTTCTCCGATCAAACGCATTCATCGGTCGAGCGCGCCCTGGGCGTGATCGGCTTTGCCTCCGAGCAGATTCGTAAACTTGAATCCGATCGTGAGTTCAAGCTGCCGATCGAACGTTTGCGCGCGGCGATCGCCGAAGATCGCGCCCGCGGTTTGCGACCGTTTTGCATCGTGGCCAATGCCGGCACCACCAACACCGGCGCGGTCGATCCACTGCCGGCCCTGGCCGAGGTCGCTGCGACGGAAAAACTTTGGTTCCATGTCGACGCCGCCTTCGGCGCGGCGTCGATTTTGTCGGAACGCGGGCGAACCATCCTCGCGGGGCTCGAGCGTGCGGACTCGATCACGCTCGATCCGCACAAGTGGCTTTTCCAGTCGTTTGAATGCGGTTGCGTGCTCGTGCGCGACGCCGCGCTGTTGAGATCCGCCTTCCAAATCAAACCAGATTATCTGCGCGATGTGCATCGCGTGGTCGAAGAATTCAATCCGTGCGATTACGGCGTGCAGCTGACTCGCAGTTTTCGCGCGCTCAAGCTCTGGCTTTCGCTCGAAACCTTCGGGGTCGCCGCGTTTCGCAGGGCAATCGCGCGGGGCTTCGAACTGGCGGAACTGGCCGAGCGCGAGCTGCGCGCACGTCCCGGCTGGGAAATTCTTTCCCCGGCGCAAATGGCGACGGTTTGTTTTCGCTTTGGTAGCGACGAAGACCTTCAGACGCGCATCGTCGAAGCGATGTTGCGCGACAGTTACGCGCTGCTGACCTCGACGACGTTGAAAGGTGCAACCGCGCTGCGGCTCTGCACGATCAACCCGCGCACGACGGACGAGGATATTGTCGGAACGGTGAAGCGGCTCGATGAGTTGGCGCACCGGCTGTAGGGGACGCTGTTGGCCTCCCGAATCTCGGGAAGCAAACTGCTTCCCCTACAGACTGCAATCGATCTTAGTGCGAGGTCGCGTTTCGAAACGCGATCCAAAAAACGAGTAGGAACGACATAAACTTAATCCTTATGATGAATGGAGCCGGCGCCGGTGATATTTTTCTCGATTGTTTTTGGATTGCCGAGATAGGTCACGTCGCCGGCACCGGTGATGGAGACGCGCAGCGTGTCGATCGGGTTGACCTGTGCGCTGGCCGCGCCGGTGGTGGAAATTTGCACAGTCCGGGCCTGGAGGGCTTTCGCCTTGAGATCGCTCGCGCCGGTCATATCGGCGAGCAACTCCTCGACCACGCCGTCCAGGACGACATCAGCCGCGCCGCTCGTTTCAAGGGCAAAGCGCGGACTGGTGAGGCCGGATACGGCGAGGTCGGTCGCACCGCTGAGTTTCGCGCCGGAACGAGTGGAGCTGGAGACGACGACGTTGATCCCGTGCCGAGGACGCACCCGCTCCCGGGTCCGCAGTTCGAGGCGATTGTCGATCTTGCGCGTCTCGATGTAGGGCAAAAGATTTTCATCCGTCGTGATACTGAGCGCGGGCGGGCCGTTGCGCCATTCGATCCGGAAACTGCCGCGGGTGTGGATCTCGGAAAAATCGTCGATCGTGCGCTGGTCGGTCACAATTTTGCCGTTGCCGCGGATCCCCGGCAAATCGCAACCGCCGACTGCCAAAGCGAGAAAGCCGAGGAGGAGGCAAACGTTTCTGTTTTTCATAAGCCGAAAGCTGATTCTGTTAGTTGGATGCGGCGGAAGGGGTTTTGGATTCAAGCAAAGTTACAGATTCTGGTGGTGATTATTTGCCTGGGCGCGACCGGCGCGTCCGCCGCAGCGCCGCCGCCTACGTCGCCGCACGTCGTGGTGGTGGTGTGGGATGGAATGCGCCCCGACATGATAAACGAGAGGAACTGCCCGGTCCTGTGGCGGCTGGCGCAGCAGGGGGTTGTTTTCCGTAATCATCACTCGGTCTATCCCACCGCAACGGTGGTCAACGGCACCGCGATCGCCACCGGCAGTTACCCGGCGCACAGCGGAATCATCGCGAATCACGATTACTATCCCGGTATCGACGTGGCGCGCGCGGTCGATGTCGAAACGCTCGCCGTTGTTCGCAAAGGCGACCAACTCTCCGGCGGAAACTATCTCGGGCAAGCCACGCTCGCGGAGATGATTCAGGGCGCCGGAAAGAAAACGGCGGTTTCGGCCGCAAAAGGCATCGGCCTTTTGTTCGATCGACACGCCGGATGGCAGCGCAGCGATTGCGTCAACGCTTTCGAAGGACATGTGCTTCCCGCGACGGCGGCGGAGACGGTCGCAAAGATTGCGGGTCCGTTTAGCGAATTAAAACAGCGGCACTTCGCGCGGAGCGATGAGTGGGCCGTGCGGACATTGATCGATGTTCTTTGGAAGGATGAAATCCCGGCCTTTTCCTTGTTGTGGTTGAGCGAGCCCGACGGCAGCCAGCATTTCACAGCGCCGGGATCCCCCGCCGCGCTGGCCGCGATCAAAGGCAGCGACGCCAACCTGGAACGCGTGCTCGCCGCGTTGGACCGGCATCACGTGCGTGATCGCACCGACGTTTTTGTCGTGTCCGATCACGGTTTTTCGACCATCGCGCGCTCGATTGATTTGCGAAAAATTCTTCGTGACGCCGGATTTGACGCCGCCTCGGAATTTGCCGGCGAACCCAGGCCCGGCCAGATCTTGCTGGCCGGAAACGGCGGCAGCGTTCTTTTCTATGTCATTGGTCGCGACCCCACGGTGACGCAGCGCCTGGTCGATTTCCTCGAACAATCGGATTTTGCCGGCGTGATTTTCACGCGGGACAAATTGGAAGGGACGTTTCCGCTCGAGGCGGCGAAGATCGACAATCAACGCATGCCCGACGTGGTCATGTCGTTTCGCTGGCAGGAAACGAAAAACCAGTTCGGCGTCGCCGGAATGATCGATGCCGACTGGAACCGCAAACCGGGCGAAGCGACGCACGCCACTCTGAGCCGGTTCGACGTGCACAATATCCTGATTGCGGCCGGACCCCATTTTCGCCGGGGCCAGGCGACCGATCTTCCCAGTGGCAATGTCGATCTTGCTCCCACGATCCTGCACATCTTCGGAATCTCACCGGCCGGGCCGTTCGACGGACGCGTGTTGAGCGAGGCGCTCGCGAACGAGCAGACCGCTCAGCTTCAGCCCGAAACTGGCATGATGAGCGCGAGCAAACGCTTTCCATCAGGCATCTGGCAGCAATCGTTCCAGGGCTCGCGCGTCGGCCAGACCTTCTACATCGATCAAGGCAACGGGAAATTTGTGCCAAAGGACTGAAACCGGGTGGTCGTCCTTCCGATGGGGTTCTAGGGCGATTGAACCATAGGTTCATCAGGCCGGGTTCCGATTGCCAGTGCGCCGGTTCTGACTAACGGAAAGAAAGTAAATAGTTCAGGCACCGTTGTGCCGGGACTGAAACAACTCTTCGCACGATAAAACCAACCCCTTGGGAGATGCGGCGCCCGCCGGGAAAGGTTGGCGAAGACAACCAGGGAAACAAAAAAGGAAAGGCAATAATGAAACTCATTAAGATAACCAAGTTGGCAATCGTCGCGGCCGGATGCGTCGCGACGGCCGGAGTAGTTCACGGACAAAGCCGCAGCGACGGCACGAGGAGGCCGGGTGGCTTCGATCGAATGCGGGGCAGCGCCGAGATACGCCAGGACCTGCGCGAGCTCGCACGAGACAAGCGCGAGCTGCGCAAAGATCGCGCTGAAGGCGCCGACAGGCGGGAACTGCGCCGCGACCGGCTCGAAATCCGCAGGGATAGGCGCGAGTTACGCCGCGACCTGCACGAACAGCGCCGCGAGCGTCGCGATGACTCGGCCCAGCCGGCCACGGGCACGCATCTGAGAGGTTAACAGGTGCGGCAATAACACCTTTCGCTTCGGCCCACCGAGTGACTCGGTCGGCCAAGGCAGAGGGAAAACAACGCAAACAAGGGAAAAAAATGAAACTCGTGAAAGTCAGTAAATTGGGAATGATCGCGGCCGGTTGTGTCGCCGTCGCTGGATTGGTCTACGGCCAGGGTCACGGCGGGCCACCGAGTGGCGCGACCGGAGCGCCGAATGCCGGTGGCTTTGGTCCCGGTGGACCCAACCAATACGGCCCCACCAACAACCCGGGGCTCAGCCATATGAGCAGCCAGGGCCTGCAGCATTCGGCCTTCGGCCGCAACCAGGCCCAGAGCAACCTCGACTCACACCGCACCAGCGCCAGTCCCACTCCGACGGACACGCGCGAACAGCGGCGTGAGCGCCGCCGCGAACTCAGACGTGAGCGGTTCCGCGAGCGCGCTCGTGAGCTGCGCGAGGAGAGACGCGAACGACGAGAAGACCGGGCCGAATCCACTTCGAGCACCGGTGACTAACGTCCGAAACCGACGCAGCTGACCCGCCCTCGAGGCAGCGGTTGCAACAGGCACACGGCGGTGGCCGCCAAAAACGGCCGCCGCCGTTTTGCTTTAGACGTGCGGAGAAATGGTGGGCCGGTGCTTCCGGAGCCTACGGGGCTCGAACCCGCAACCTCCGCCGTGACAGGGCGGCGCTCTAACCAATTGAGCTAAGGCTCCCGTTGCAAGAGTGCAGATTGTAACGGCAGCCCAGCCCAGTCGCAACCTGGTCTTCGTCTTGCTCGTCTTAAGTTCGGAATTCATCTGTGGACACGAGCAGCAGCAAAGATCGACATCATATTTTGAACAGCCGCCGCGCTCGCTGCGTCGAACATTGCGAAATTTTACAGGGAAGATATAATCGCAATCGACTTTTGGGGAGGGACTGGGAAGAACCGATGAGCGACGAGCGCAGCAAAGAGTCCCGAGACTTCGACGAAGGACCGCGCGATCACTCCCTGCTCGGCCAGTTGGATCGGATCATTGGCTCGCTGCCGCCGGGCAATCCTCTCCGGCGCGACCTCCTCGATTTGCGGCCTGCGATTAGCGACCACGAGGAAACGATCGTCCAGGCGCGCCAGATGATTGAAAAACTCGAAGAGGTCATCAAGAAGGTGACTTCCCCGGCCAACCGCATCGGGACGTTTCTCGGCGCCACATCGCGCGACACCGCGCACATCGTGGTGGGAGGCGCGGACTATTATTGCAATGTCGATCCGCGCATCTCGCTGGCGAAGCTCAAGAAAGGCACGCGCGTTTTGGTCAACGAAGCTTTCGTCATCGTGGGCGATCTTGGTTTCGAAACGGCCGGCCCCGTCACCAAAATCACCGAGATCCTCGGCACCGACCGGTTGCGCGTCGGTTCCGAACACGGGCTGCACTCGATGGTGCTGCAGCGTTCCGCCGACCTGGCCAGCTCGAGCTTGAAGACAGGCGACGAAGTGCGCGTGGACTCAAATTACCGGATGGCTTTGGAGATGCTCTCCAGCCCCAAGTCGCAGGAATATTATCTCGATAGCGTGCCGGAGCTGCCGTGGGAGAAGGTTGGCGGCCAGGACGCCGCGCTCCAGGCGATCAAGGATGCAATCGAGCTGCCGCTCTTGCACGCCGATCTTTTCAAAAAATTTCAGCACGCGACCCCGAAAGGTTTTCTCCTTTACGGTCCGCCCGGTTGCGGCAAAACCCTCATCGGCAAAGCGACGGCGTTCAATTTAACGAAACAACTTCGGGAACAAGCCGGCGCCGAAGTGCGCGAATATTTCATGCACGTGAAAGGCCCGGAGATCCTCAACATGTGGGTGGGCGAATCGGAGCGGATGGTGCGCGAAATTTTTGCGACCGCGCGCGAGAAACGAAAAGAAGGCTTCATGCCCTTTCTCTTTATCGACGAGGCCGAATCCATTCTCGGGACCCGTCGCGCATCGCGTTACTCCAACATTCTTTCCACTCTGGTCCCGATGTTCTGCTCCGAAATGGATGGGATCGATTCGCTCAACGATGTCGTCATTATTCTTGCCTCGAACCGGGCCGATCTGATCGATCCCGCCATCCTGCGCCCCGGCCGGATCGATCGCAAAATCAAAGTGAATCGCCCGAACAAAGACGGCACGCGGGAGATTTATCGGATTTATCTGACGGATGATTTGCCCTACGAAGGCGCGCTGACCAAGGAAAGCGCAGGCATTGGCGATGCGATCGCGCGCTTGATCGATCGCGTGCTCGACCAACAGTTTGCCCGCCGCGAGGAGAACAAGTTCCTCGAGGTGACGCTGCGCAGCGGACGCAAAGAGACCCTTTACCGCAGCGACCTGATCAGCGGCGCGATCATTGCATCGATAGTCGAGCGCGCCAAAGCGATGGCCATCAAGCGCTCGATCAGCACGCAAGAGGAGCAGGGGATCCGCGAACAGGATCTGCACGCCGCCTTCGACGCGGAGTACAACGAGAACGACATTTTCCCGCCCGCCGACGTGACCGAAGAATGGCTCAAGCTCATCGATTACGATCCGGAAAATGTGGTCAAAATTTCACCGGTCAGACCCAGCGGCGCCTCGCAATCGCGCGCCGGTTCCGGAGTGATCTGATGATCGCGCGTCGTCGCGAACACTGTAGGGGAAGCTGACAGCTTCCCCCACTGAAGATGGCCGAGCCGCCCCGCCTCTCAGAAATCCTGCTGCCCTGGCAGAAATCGGTGCGGCACGGCCTCGTAAAGAAGGCGGAGGATTGGCCGTACTATTTCGACTTTGTTAATATTACAGGGGGAAGCTGTCAGCTTCCCCTACAGCCGGAGCGGTTCCACAGCATGGGGGTTGGCGCATGAAACGCGTCTTCGGACTCGAGACGGAGTACGGCATCACCGTCGACGGCGCGGAGAATGTCGATGTTGTCCACGAATCGATCGAGCTGGTCCGGCGCTATACCGACCATGGCGCGCTCATGAAATGGGACTACGAACTGGAGGACCCGCATCTCGACGCGCGCGGCTTTCGCGCCCGGCAATTACTCCAGGACACGGACGAATCGGCCTATTACGAGATCGATAAAAACCGGCCGCTCAGCTTCGAGGAAATCAAAAGCGATCTCGTGCTCTCCAACGGCGCGCGCTTTTACAACGACCATGCCCATCCGGAATATTCGACGCCGGAGTGCACCGCGCTTCACCAGATCGTGGGACAGGACAAAGCGGGCGAGCGCATTCTGATGGAGTGTGCGCGTCGTCGAAATCAAAAGCTGCCCGCGGGTCGCGAAGTGCGCATTTACAAAAACAACACCGATTTTGTCGGACACAGCTACGGCTGCCACGACAACTATCTCATGAGCCGGGACATCCCATGGGACCGGCTGGTTTCGGCCGTCCTGCCGTTTTTGATCACCCGCCAGATTTTTGCCGGCGCCGGCAAAATGGGCGTTGAAGCCGAAAGCGCAGCGAGTCAGCCCGGCCTTTATCAAATCTCACAGCGGGCGGATTTTTTCAGCGTGGTGGTGAGCATCGATACGATGAATCGGCGGCCGCTCATCAATACGCGCGACGAGCCGCACGTGGATGCGAGCCGCTACCGGCGTTTTCACGTCATCATCGGCGACTCAAACATGAGCGAGTGGGCCACGGCGATGAAGATCGGCACGACCGCGCTCGTGCTCGACCTGATCGAACGGGGCGCCGCGCCACAGCTGGAGATCGCCCAGCCGGTCGACGCGAACAAATCGATCAGCCGCGATCAAACCTACGACTGGATCATCGAGTTGAAGGACGGCCGCAAAATTTCCGCCATTGACGTGCAGCGGATCTATTTGCGGGCCGCGGCCAAGCTCGAGCCGCCGCCGGAGGAATTTGCCGCGCCGGGGATCGACAACGATCGCCAATGGGTTTTGCAGGAATGGGAAAACGTGCTCAACGATTTGGAGCGCGACCCGATGACCGCGCGCGACCGCGTCGATTGGGCGGCGAAAAAGTTCCTGCTCAATGCGCTGCAAGCCGAGGAAAAACTTTCCTGGGGCGATCCCTGGCTGCAGGCGATCGACCTTGAATATCACAATGTCGATCTTGAGCGCGGACTTTATTATGAGCTGGTCCGCCAGGGCGCGATTCGTCGCGTCGTCAGCGAGGAGGAAATCAAGACCTCGATCTTTACCCCGCCGGAAACAACCCGCGCCTTTTTCCGCGGCCGCTCCGTGGCGCGCTTCAACGACGAGATCGCCTCGATCCAGTGGGACGAGATCGTGTTTGCCCACAACTCGCAAAGCCGCCGCATTACTCTGCCGGAAGCCTCCATGGACGCGCGCCTCGACGCCCTCAACCACGCCGCGCGCAACGGCAAGGATTTCGACGCCTTCATGGCGGCGGTGAGCGCGATCGATTAGTTCGACGTAATCCCGGATTTTGGACTTGTTCATCTGCGAGCAGCACGCTTAGGTTTCTTGCGTTCCCCAATGAACGCCAGAACTCAACCTGAGAGCCGGGGCAGACGCAATCACAGCGTCTTTAAACCACAGCTTGGGTTTACACCTCTTTAGGGTTCAGCACTGCGAATATTAAGTGATACACATATGCCAGAAAACAAAGAACCTGAACTGACGTGCGAGAGTAAAGAAGCGATCCGGGGTTACCTTTTGCGATTGTTCACACTGCCCGCTATAGCTGTCTCCGTCTTATCTTTCATACTTGGCTTGGCAATTCGCGAAGGAGCCACTGGTCGGGCTCTCGCTGAGGCGACAAAGGATGTCTTACCTCAGATTACGTCAGCCACCAAGGCAGCGAGTGATGCGAGCGCATCTGCCGAGCGCGCGAAGCTTAGTACGGAGAAAATCCTGTCAGATGCTGAACAAACGGCTACCAAGGCCGCAGCGGCGAACGAGCTGGCCGCTTATGCGGGCGCGTCTGCCGAGCGCGCAAAGCTTAGCGCAGAAAAAATCCTTACGGATGCCGAGGAAACAGCTGGCAAACTCAAGCGACTAGGTGAACTTCAGAGCGCGCTCCAGAAGACAGAGACACTCGTTACAGAGTTGGCGGACACGCTTTCGAAGGATGCTTCGTTTAAACAACAAATCATCACCGCCGCATTAAAGGATGCGAGCTCCTTTGTCCGTTACGAAGACAAACTCGCACTGGAATGCGAGCAACATCCGGGGCTCCACCTGCACGCTGGCTCAGGCAGGAACGTGACCGTTGAAGTTAACGCGCTAAGCTCGCCATTTGTGAGATGGAAAGTCCAACGGGTTCCAGCGAAATAGCGGGTTAAACTTAAATACGGCAAATATCGTGACTCTCTCCTATTGTGATTCTGCCGAAAGAATTCTTGAGAAGGCCAACAAACCTCTCAAATACACTGACATCGCCACGCGGGCGATTAACGATGGGCTTCTTCAGACGGATTCCCAAACGCCGGCCGTGTCTATGTACGTGTCCCTGCGAGCTGAAATCAAACGCAAGGAACAGAAGCAAGAGAAGCAGCGATTTGTTTTTCTCGGAAACGGTTTCTTCGATCTATTCAACCGTGCGCGGGGCGAACCGGCCAAGAAAACTCAGTCCGCCTTGGAACAGATTAAGAATTCAAGAGATGAGGAAATAAAAGATTTATTTGGCCGCCTGACGAGCGCTGATAGCGGGGCACACTTCGAAGCCATGGTCGGCGATCTGCTCATTGCCATGGGTTACTCAGATGTAGAAGTAATCGGCGGCAGAGACGACCAAGGCGTTGACATTATTTGCTCCAAGCGTGACGGACTTTCCGTGACGCGGTATGCGATCCAATGCAAATGCAAGAAGCTCAGCAATCAAATCGGTCCCAAGGACATCAGCAATCTCCGCGACAACCTCTCAAGCTATCAATGCCAGCAAGGCATATTCATAACCACAAGCAAGCTTAATGACGTCGCGCTTCAAAAGGCAAAGGAGGCGGGCAAGGAACCCATTCAGACAATAGAACACGACGAGATCTTGAATTTGTTCGCAGATCACAGTATCGGCCTTCGGCAGGAGGCTATTCGGTATTATCAGGTTGACGAGTCACAATATGACTTTCTACGAACGTCGAAGAGGCACGAGCAAGAGATGCCGTAATCGCAGAGGCGTTTGCCAATGAGCGTCGCATAGCGACGCGGCTACACAGCTTACGACCAGGTGATCAAGCGCAGCTCGTGCGTTTGCATCAGGTGCGGGTGCGTGGGGACGACGCGGACGCTGAAACCGTAAGCGCCGCTTTCCGCCGCGGGGACGGCGCCTTGATAGAGATAATTGCCGTTCCCATCGATCTGGCTGCTTTGATCGAGGACCGTCGCGGTCGGGTTGCGAATGCCGCCGTTCTCAGCTTCGCCATGATAAGCTTCCACGCGCACGTGCTGCGGATCGACCGCGCCGAGGTGAATCCGCGCGCTGATTCGGAGCGGTTCGCCGACGAGGATGTTTTGGCGATCTGGATTGCCGACCTGTACCTCGTGGATCCGCACCTGCGGCCAATCCTTGCGCATTCGCGCTTTCCACTGGCTCAGCTCGGTTGCCGCCGTGCAACCGTCGCGCGTGAAATCCTCATGTGATCGCGCGGCCGGAATGTAGAGCCGTTCGGTGTATTCCTTCGCCATGCGATGGGTGTTAAACACCGGCGTGACGCTGCGGATCGATTCGCGCATCAGTTGCAGCCAGGCGATCGGGAGTTTGCCGTCCGGCTTGGCGTAGTAGAGTGGGATGATCTGGTTCTCGAGCAACTGATAAAGGCTGCTCGCATCCACGCTGTTTTGGAATTCGATCGTGCCGTTGTCGATTTCCGGCCCGACCGCCCAGCCGTTGTTGCCGTTGAAGCCTTCGCGCCACCAGCCATCGAGCACGCTGAGATTGATCCCCGCGTTGGGCGCCGCTTTCATCCCGCTGGTGCCGCTGGCTTCGAGCGGACGCAGCGGATGGTTTAACCAAAGATCGACACCCTGGAGCAGCCGGCGCGCGATGTAGCTGTCGTAGTCCTCCACAAAGACGAGCCGATTTTCGAAACCGGCTTCGCGGCTGAATTTGTAAACTTCCTGGATCAGCGCCTTGCCGCCTTCGTCGCGCGGATGCGCTTTGCCGGCAAAAATGAATTGGACCGGCCGCGTCGTGTCGTTGAGCAATCGCTGCAGCCGTTCCTTATCGCTAAACAAGAGCGCGCCGCGTTTATAGGTCGCAAACCGCCGGGCGAAACCGATCGTCAGAATCTCCGGGTCGAGGATTTGATTGACGCTGCGGATTGCTTCCGGCGATTCACCCAGGCGCTCCCGCCGGCGGCGCACCCGCTCACGCACGAACTCGATCAGGCGCACCTTTAATCGTTGGTGCGTGTCCCAAAGTTGCGCGTCGGGAATGTCCATCACCCGTCGCCAAAAATCCGGCTCGGTCAGCTTTTCCTCCCATTCGCCGAGGTATCTGCGGTAAAGCGCGGAAAACTCCGGCGCCATCCAGGTTTTGGTGTGGATGCCGTTGGTGATACTGGTGATCGGCACTTCTTCCACCGGCACGCCGGCCCACACGTCTTTCCAGAGCGAGCGGCTCACTTCGCCGTGCAGTTTGCTCACCGCGTTGGTGTGCCGGCTTAACCGCAGCGCCAGGATCGTCATGCTGAACGCGTCTGCTGGATCGACACTCGCCTGGCCGAAACGGAAAAGCTCATCGAACGGAATCCCGAGTTCTTTCGCGAAGCTGCCGAAATATTTCCGCATCATCTCGCGCGAGAACGAATCGTTACCCGCCGGCACCGGCGTGTGGGTGGTAAAAACATTCGCGGCCGCGACGAGTTGGAGCGCGGAATAAAAGTCGAGCTTCTTCTCGACCACGTTCAGCCGGATCCGCTCGAGGGCGAGAAAGGCCGAATGGCCTTCGTTCATGTGAAATACTTCCGCCTCGATCCCGAGCGCGCTCAGCGCTTTCACTCCGCCAATCCCGAGCATGATCTCCTGGCGCATCCGCATCTCGAGGTCGCCGCCGTAAAGTTCCGCGGTGATAAGACGGTCCTCGGCGCTGTTCTCGGAAGTATCGCTGTCGAGCAGATAAAGCGACACGCGGCCGACCTGCAGTTGCCAGACCTTCGCGAACACGTCGCGCTCCAAAATCCGCACCGGCACGAGCAGCTTGCCCTCGCCTTTTCGCACTTCGCGAATGGGTAAATGATGAAAGTTCTGGTTCAGATTGATCGCCCGCTGCACGCCATCCTTGTCGATCTCCTGTTTGAAATAGCCGTGCCGATAGAGCAGCCCGATTGCGACAAAGTTTAGATCGAGATCGCTCGCCGACTTGCAATGGTCGCCCGCTAGGATGCCGAGGCCGCCGGAATAATTCGGAATCGATTCGTGGAATCCGAACTCGGCCGAAAAATACGCGACCGGTTTCGTGATTGCGCTGCCTGCGCCCGTTTTGCCGTAGGTGTCTTTCCGCCCGAGATATTTCTCGAATGTGTCGAACACCTGTTTCAGTTCCCGGACGAAAGGCTTGTCCTGCGCCAGCTCTTCCAGCCGCGCCTGCCGCGAGAGCTGGAGCATTCGCACCGGGTTATGGTTCGTGCGATTCCAAAGCTCCGGGTCGAGATGGCGAAAAAGCCGCCGCGCCGCCGGCTCCCACGTCCACCAAAGATTAAAACTCATCTCCCGCAAAGGCTCCAGCCCCGCCGGCAGCGTCGGCATCACATTGTAAATCTGGAACGTCGGCATCTCTGGGAATTCGAGCGGGATTTAATCAGGAAAACTCAAAGCGGCAAGTCGGGCCGGTGGATGTCGATCTTGCACGGCTTCTCTGTTGCATAAGCCGGGCCAATCGCTACGCCAATGCAGCTTTGGATTGACACGTCGATGTCTTGCCCGGCAAAACAACTGCTGGAGGCGAAAGCATATGAACGAATCGATGACCCAGATCAAAGACATGACCGCGAACCCGGCGCCGCTCGGGCTGCTCGGGTTCGGGATGACGACGGTATTGTTGAACCTGCACAATGCCGGCTTTTACGAGCTGAACGCAATGATCCTGGCGATGGGTATTTGTTATGGCGGCATCGCGCAGATCATTGCCGGGGCGATGGAGTGGCGAAAGAACAACACCTTCGCCGCGACCGCCTTTATCTCCTACGGACTGTTTTGGGAATCGCTCGTCACCATGATTATCCTGACAAAACTCGGCTGGGGCACCGCGACCAACGACAAAGCGATGGCCGCATACCTGGCGATGTGGGGATTGTTCACGGCGGTCATGTTTATCGGGACACTGCGACTCAACCGCGCCTTGCAGGTTGTCTTCGCGACGCTCACCATTCTTTTCTTCCTTCTCGCGTTCGGCGATTACGCGAACGCCAGTCCCGGGTTCAAACACTTCACCGGTTACGAAGGAATCTTGTGCGGTTTCTCCGCCATCTACACCGGCCTCGCCCAAGTGCTCAACGAACTCTACGGCCGCATCATCCTGCCGCTCGGCCCGGTGCAGAAATAGTTGTCGATCTTCTGTAGCGGCGCTCTGTGAGCGTCGCACTCATTGAGGGAGCGACGCAATGCGAACGGCGTTGTTTGTGAGATCGACAGCAAAGGCGCGGTTACTCAGATTCAAATCCTGAGGAGAATTGGCCCTGCAGTCCTGGACGCGACCGCTTTGAAAACATTTATTCGTTGGCGAGCGAAACCTGGTCCGCCACGAATCGTCGATGTCAGCTGGTTTATCGCTTCCGGCGGTTTCCAGCGAGTGGTGCATTGATTCGTCCGACGGTCATAGACCGCCGCTACAGCTTCCATTCTTCGTGACCTTCGTGCTCTTCGTGGTGGATTAAGTCCGCCCCTTCAACAAACTGGCCGCGAGTTTGAGCGCGGAATCGGTTTTGCCCCCGAGCATGCGGGCAATTTCTTCCTGGCGCGCTTTGGCGGTGACTTCGTGGAGTTTGGAATAGGTGCGGCCGCCCGAGACGTCCTTGGTGACGACAAATTGCGATGACGCGGCGGCGGCGACTTGCGGCAGATGGGTGATGCAGATCACCTGATGATCGCGGCCCAAAGTTCGCATCTTCGCGCCCACCGCGCCCGCGATCTCGCCGCCGACATTCGTGTCGATCTCGTCAAACACGAGCAGCGGGATCGCATCGTGCTCGGCCAGCGCGGATTTGATCGCGAGCATGAGCCGCGAAATTTCGCCGCTCGACGCGATCGCGCGCAGTGGTTTCAACGGTTCGCCGGGATTCGGCGAGAAAAGCAGCTCGACCGAATCGAATCCGCTCGCGCGCGGCTCCTCCAGCGCGGAGAGTTTCGCTTCGAACTCGGATTGTCGAAAGCCAAGATCGACAAGGTTGTTTCGAATCGTCTCGGAAAGTTTCGGCGCCGCTTTTTTGCGCAGTTTCCGCAATGTTTCGCCCACGCGGTTCATTTCGCTTCGCGCGGTCTCGATTTCTTTGGCCAGCCGTTCCAGTTCGGCGTCGCGTCCCTCGATTTTGCGCATGCGGTCGGCCGCTCGTTCGCCGAATGCGATTACCTCGCTGAGGGAGCCGCCGTATTTGCGCTTCAAGGTTTCGAAAAGCGAGACGCGCTGCTCGAGCGCCGCAAGCTGCTCGGGATCGAGGTCGAGTTTTTGCGCGTAATCTGAGAGCGAGCGCGCAATTTCCGAAAGCTCGACCACGCTCGCCGCATGGGCCGAGGAAAGTTCGGCCACTGAATTGTCGATCTTTTCCAGCTCGCGCAGCAGTCGCTGGGTCTCGCCCAGTTGCGAAAGGACGGAATCGTCCGCTTCGGAAAGTTTGGTCGCGACCGCGCTGGCCAGTTCAATCAATCTTTTGCTGTTGCTGGCGAGTTGATAGCGCTTCTCAATCTCATCTTCCTCACCGGCGGCGAGGTTGGCCGATTTGATCTCGCTGATTTGATGCCGCAACAGGTCCAGCTCCTGTTCGCGCGCGGTCTCGGCCGTATTGAGCGCCGCATGTTCGGCCGATAAGACCTGCAACTGGCGATAGCATTTGCGGTACTCTTCGAGCGGCGCCTCGGCGCGCGCGAAGGAATCGAGCAAGGCGAGTTGTTTGTCCGGCGAAAGCAACGATTGGTGATCGTGCGGTCCGTGCAGATCGACGAGCGCGTCGCCGAGCTGTTTCAAGATCGACAACGTCGTGGGCGAACCGTTGATGAACTGCCGGTTGGCGCCGCTCGCGGAGAGCGACCGTTTCACGATCAGCTCCCCGGCGCACGGTTCCACGCCGGCCTCGACGAACTGTGGATTTAACTTTTCCAGCCCGTCGCCGGTGAAAACCGCTTCGACGGTGCAACTTTCTGCGCCGGTGCGAATCAACGATTTATCGGCGCGCTCGCCGAGCAAAAGTTGCAGGGCGCCGATGATGATCGATTTGCCCGCGCCGGTCTCGCCGGTCACGGCGATGAACCCCGGCCGCATCTGCCATTCCAATTGCTCGACCAGAGCGAGGTTTTTGATTCGCAGCAAATCGAGGACCGCGGACATTGGGAAGGGTTGAGGGATGAAGGATGAGGGATGAAGGTGCGAGCTTGTAAAGATTTCAGACTCTGAAGAGGCAACTTTCAACTCCGAAACTTTTCTTGCGTGCGCCACATCGCCTCGCCGGCTTGGGAAGATGTCGATCTTTCCTCGGCCTCATCCTTATGCTGCTGCTGCTCGACGCTCGTGCCGAGCAACCCCTCGCTGCATCGACGGTCGTGGTTTACAACAAAAACGTTCCCGAATCGGTCGGGCTGGCAAAATTTTATGCCGAGCAACGCAGCATCGCGCGCGACCATCTGGTCGGGCTGGCTTGTTCCGCCGATGAGGAGATCAGCCGCGAGGAGTACGACACCAACATTGCGAACCCGCTGCGAGAAATTTTCAAGAGCCGGCGTTGGTGGAAGGTGCAACCCTCTTCCGATCGGAAAGAATCCGTCACCGCGACATCGATCCGTTTCGTCGCCCTCATCAAAGGTATTCCGCTGAAAATTCGGCCAGCCGCCAATTACCCCGGCGACATGTCGAAGCCCGGGCCGATTGCCAATCGTAACGAAGCCTCGGTCGATTCGGAACTGACAGTGCTCGGCCTGTTTTCGCCGCAAATTTCCGGCGAGAAATCCAATCCCTACTTTCAAAGCTTTCGCGCCATCGGCGATTTTGAAAACCCGGTGTTGTTATTGGTGTGCCGGCTCGACGCGCCAACTTTTGCCACCGTGCGGCGCATGATCGTGGACGCGATCGCGACGGAGAAGAATGGGTTGTGGGGCCGGAGCTACGTGGATGGCGCCCACAATAGCAGCGGCGGGACGGCGATTGGCGATCAATGGCTCGCCGACATCGTCGGCCAATTCCACAATGCCGGGGTCCCGGTCGTTTATGACGACAGGCCGGATGTTTTTCCCGAAGGATATCCGATGACCGAGTGCGCGTTGTATTACGGTTGGTACGCCAGCGGCGTCACCGGCCCGTTTGCGCAAACCGATTTCCACTTTGTTCCGGGAGCAATCGCGGTGCATATCCATTCGTTCAGCGCGAACACGCTGCGAGATCCGAAGGCGAACTGGGTCGGGCCGCTCTTGGAAAAAGGCGCGGCCGCAAGTGTCGGCAACGTTTACGAACCCTATCTCCAGCTCACGCCGCACCTCGATATTTTCAATGATCGATTGCTGCACGGCTTCACTTTTGCCGAGAGCGCCTACATGTCGCTGCGCGTTCTTTCCTGGATGTCGATCTTCGCCGGCGATCCGCTTTACCGGCCATATGCTTCTTGGCTGCAGATCGCGAGCGCCGGGGAAGCGAAAGAAGATGTCGGCGACTGGAAGATGTACCACGATTTTGCGGTGAAAAATATTACCCGGCCAAAGGATGAGTTTCGCAAACGAGCGCTCGAGGCCGCGATCTCTGCGCACAATTGCCCGATGCTGGAAGATGTCGCGCTCATGGAAAAAGAAGAGGGCGATCTCGCGGCGGCCGCCGGCCATCTCGACGAGGCGCGCAGATGTTACAGGAATCGGGACGACACTCTGCGCGTGGTGCTCTCCGAAGCGGACGCTTGGGCGAAACAGAAAAACCCGCAGCGCGCGCTCGAGCTGCTGCGTGATGCTTTAGGCAACGCCGGCGACGCGCCCGCCGCTTCGCTCCTGCGGAAAATGGAAGAAAATCTCCGCGCGACTAGCAAAGAGACGCCGCCATAGCGCGAATTGTCATCCCGAGCCGCGGAGACGGCGAGGAACCTCACAACCGGCCGTGGATCACACAAGCTAGATTGTGTAACGCCCGCTGAATAGGCGAGGTCCTTCGCTTGCGCTCAGGATGACAAAATAGCGGCTTAGCGAATGATCCCGCGCTCGCTCTTTTCGATGAACGCGATGATCTCTTTGATCTCCTCGATCTGGGGCAGCTCCTTTTGCATCGCTTCGATTGCCTGACGCGTGTTCTGTTTCGAGCGGTAGATCAACCGAAACGCTTCCTTGATCCACTTCACATTCTCCGCCGGATAATTTTTGCGTTCCAAGCCGACCAGGTTCACGCCGCGAATCTCAGCCGGATTCCCGTCTGCGATCATGAACGGCGGCACGTCCTGCACAATTTTCGAACAACCGCCAGTGATGGCGAACCGACCGATCCGGCAGAATTGATGCACGGCAGTGAGCCCGCCGATGACGGCGTTGTCGCCGATGTGGACGTGCCCGGCCAGGGTGCCGTTGTTTGAAAAGACAACTTCGTCGCCCACCTGGCAATCGTGACCGATGTGACTGTAGGCGAGAAAAGTCCCGCGATTGCCGATCCGCGTTTTGCCCGCGCTCGTGGTGCTGCGGCTAATGGTGACAAATTCGCGAAAGGTATTTTCGTCGCCGATTTCCAGATACGTCGGTTCGCCTGCGTATTTGAGGTCCTGTGTCTGCTGGCCAATCGAGCACGACGCATAAAACTTGTTGCCCGCGCCCGCGCGCATCGGTCCACACAGCGTGACGTGCTGTTGTAACCAGCAATTTGGCCCGAGCACGACGTCTGCGCCGATCACACAATACGGCCCAACGATCGTGCCCGCGCCAAGCTCGGCCGTAAGATCGACAATCGCCGTCGGATGAATCTGTACATCGCTCATTCGTTAATGGGTAATCTCCGAACGCGGACACGTGTTTGCTCAAAAACAACAATGCTTCCGTGCTCCAATTCTTCGCTAATTGCGGTGAGATTTTCCAATAGAACGCGCAGCTGCTTTTCAGGTCGGCGCTCCATGCCACGGCGGAAGCAAACGACGGATGGTCTGGCGTGCGGCCATTCGAGCAGCAACGTGCCAAAATCGGTGTCGGCGGAAATCACGACGCGCTCCTCAATTTTGGCCCGTTCGAAAATAAGGGCATCTTCTGCCTTTTGCAGTTGGTAGTCGCGCACGTGCACGGCGTCGTGTCCGGCAGCTCGCAATCCGTCAGCGACCGACGGTGAGAGAGCATTGTCCACCAGAAACTTCACCTCGGCGCGAGCAATGGCAGCTCGCGCTCGCGCACTGACTCAGCCGCGAACCGCAACGCTTCAGAGATGTCATCGGGTTGCAGATCCGGATAGGCGTGCAGAATCTCATCGTTCCGCATTCCATCTGCGACCATATCTACAATCGTAGCGACGGGGATGCGCAAACCGCGAATGCATGGCGCACCTCCCATTTGGGTTGGTTTCACCGTGATGCGGGTGAATTTCATGTCAAAGATTTACATTTTTTGTCGTCCAAAGCAAAGCGCGCCCATCGGCGCGACCTTATCGCTCCAGAAAGGTGAACATCAGCTCGCCTTCGGACACGATCGCGTCGTTTACCACGCAATGGCATTTTGCTTTGGCCAGGCGATTGCCGCGCGCTTTGGTCAGTTCGGCGTGGATAAAGATCGTGTCGCCGGGGAACACGGGTTTGCGAAATTTCACGCCGTCGGCGCTCATGAAATAGCCGATCCGGCTCGAGGTCTGTGCCAGTTTGAATAGAAGAATGCTGGCCGCCTGCGCCATCGCTTCGACTAGCATCACACCGGGCATGACCGGATGTCCCGGGAAATGTCCCTCGAAAAACGGCTCGTTGATGGAAACGGATTTGACGGCGGTGATCTTGTTGTCGCCGTCGAATTCGATCACGCGATCGACCATCAGGAACGGGTAGCGGTGCGGCAGGACCTGCATTACTTCCTCGGTGTTCAACCCGCCATCGCCGCGCGGCATCGGACGAGGCACTTCTAATTCGCTGCGGCGAGTCAGTTCTTTCGCCAGCAAACGCGCCAGATCGGCGTTGGCCGCGTGGCCCGGCTTGACCGCGACGAGATGCCCTCGGATGCGCCGTCCGACCAGGGCGAGGTCGCCGATCAGGTCGAGAATTTTGTGGCGAACGAATTCGTCTTTGAAGCGCAGCGGTTCCCTGCTCAGGACGGCGTCACCGCGCACCACCACCGCGTTCTCCAGGCTGCCGCCCTTGATCAAATTCTTGTCCATGAGCGGCTGGACATCTTCGTAGTAAACAAAAGTCCGCGCCGGTGCGAGTTCGCGCTCGAAAATCGCGGGCGTGACTTCGGTCGAGAGAAACTGGGTGAACCGATTGTCCGGGCCGGCCTGGGTGCACGAGACGCGAAAATTCGCCTCCGGCAGCAGCACCAGCAGCGCGCCGGTTTTCGATTCGATATGCATCGGCTCGCGCACCTCGAAAAATTTTCGGGGCGCTTCCTGCGGCACGATGCCGGCCTTCTTGATCAGGTCGACGTATGGCTGCGCGCTGCCGTCACCGATCGGCGGTTCGTTCGCGTCCATCTCGATGATGGCGTTGTCCACACCCATGCCGGCGAGTGCGGCCAGGACGTGCTCGACTGTATGCACGCGCACACTGCCTTCGCCGATCGTAGTGGCGCGTTCGACGGTTTTGAGATTGTCGATCTTCGCTTCAACCAGGGGTTCGTCGGCCAGGTCCTTGCGTTTGAATTTGATGCCGTGATCGCTCGGCGCCGGTTGAAGCTTGAGCGAAACTTTCTCCCCGGTATGCAGGGCGGTGCCGCTGAAGCCAGCCGCTTTGGCCAGGGTCTGTTGAACTTCGGCTGCCATGGGTTGCCAATCTCGCTTGCGTTGTAGCGGCGCTTGTGTCAAGCGCCGTTAACTACTTCGGCGGCTCATTTTAGTTCAAACTCCCCGCAGTCGAACCCCATCATTTTGGAGACCGGCCCGACCTTGATCAGAAGCGACTCGCCCCGACGCCGCAGCAGAACCGCCACGGTCTGCTCGGAGCGATTGATGAAGGCTGCATTTTCCACATCGCCGACATTCGCAATCGTCACCAGCGGCAGACCATCGGCTGTTTTGAGGAAAGCATTTTCGTCGTCATGGCCAACGTCAAGATCGACAATCGGCGCGTCGGCCTTTTCCAACGGATTGCGAATTAGCCTCACCCGAAGCGGTGTTTCCAAAACCGGCGGACCAAGATCGGCTCCGCCGATCGGCACCGGCTCGATCTTCATCGCCGCGACGACATAACCGCGCGCGCGGTATTTGCCGGCGGGAAGTTCGTAGCCGTTATCGTCCCTGCCGTCCCAGCGAATGCTCAGGCTGTCATCGCCGATTTCAAATTCGTCCAGTTCCGCTTCTTGTTTCAACACGCGGACCAGCTTTGCCTCCGCGTCGTAAATGCCCAGGCTGATCGTGCCTTCGATCGGCGGCGGAACAAAACGGATTCGGACGCCGCGCGTGGGCGAGGGAGGGGGAGTGGCGGCGGGCGTTGGCGTTTGCTGCGCGAATGCTGCCGAAATGGTGAGAAAGAAAATCGGAACAGCGAGCTTGACCGTCTTTGTCATGTCGAGCGGAGTCGAGGCATCTCTCACTGTTAAGAACCCTGGCAGAAACATTGAGAGATTCCTCGACTTCGCCCGGAATGACAATGGTTTAGATGTAGTAGCGCCAGTTCACGTTTGGGAAAAGGTTGTCGCGCCATTCGCAGTCGCGCAGGAATTCCTCGACCAGCTCATTCCCAACGAACTGGTCGTGCAAACGATTGAAACGGAGAAGGTGATCAATCGTTCGCTTCGTCGCGTAGTCGCGCGCAGTGCCCGTTTTGATGAGGAAGGCCCAATCGCTCGACTGGGCGAGCAAAAGTTCGCGCGCTAATTGCCTGAGCACACGCTCGCTTGGCTTCGACTTATCCCCCGGGCCGCGCGTGAAAACTTGACCGGTTAAACCGGTCAAGTTTTCAACCCGGGCCAGGGGAGCAGCACTGTCCGAGTGCGCGCGCGCGAGTGTGGTCATCCGCCGGGTCGCCGCATGGAGTTGCGGGTAAATCCAGGCGTTGGTCGGGTCGAGCCAGACGCAGAGGTGGCCGTTCTCGCCCCATGTCGATCTTGCCGGCTGGATCGTCTGCTGAGTGGGATGCGTCGAAAGATATTCGCTCGGCGTCGTGAGACGGAAATCTTCCTGATCGGCCGCTTGGCGGATGAATCGGTCAAGAAAGCGAGGACCTTCAAACCACCAGTGACCGAACAATTCGGCGTCGAACGGGATCACCACGATCGGCTCGCTCTCGTCGCGCGCGAGCCCGCGTAGTTGCGCCTGGCGTTGCTCGAGAAAATGGGTCGCGTGCGCATTCGCTGCTCTCTCGGCGGCGGCGACATCGTACCAATCCTTCTCCGGCCCGCGCCCGGTGATGCGGTGATATTTGATTCCGGAGAACTTGCGCATCCCGCGGCCCACCGGCCCCAAATGTTCCAGTGGCAGGTCGAACCCGAGATCGCGATAAAATTCCCGATAAACCGGGTCGCCCGGATAACCCTCCTGCGCGCTCCAAACCTGCCGGCTTGAATCGCGGTCGCGCGCGAATGCCGCGGGGCCCGCGTCTGTGTAACAGGGCGCGTAAATCGCCCCCCGCGGCTGCGGATTCCCGAAAAGCAAACCGTGCGCGTCGAGGACGAACCAGCGAACGTTGGCTTCCTGCAAAACAACGTCCAGCTCCGGCGCGTAGGCGCATTCCGGCAGCCAAAAACCGGCCGGCTCGCCGCCGAAAAGATTGACATACGCATCGCGGCCGACGAGCACCTGCGCCCGCGCGGCCTGGGGGGATTGTTGTTGCAGCAATGGCAGCAACCCGTGCGTCGCCGCTGAGGCGATGATCTCAAGCGGCCCGGCTTCGCGCAGTCCGCGAAAGGCGCCGAGAAGATCGCATTTCCATTCGTCGACAAAAAAACGGCGCGTATCGGAGAACCTCCTGAAATAGAACGCCGATAATTCTTTCAGCCGCGGATTGTCGCGGTTGCGCTCCTGTTCACGGGCGGTGAGATCGATGAGAAGATCGACATGTGCGACGTAGCGTTGCTGCAAAAGTTTGTCCTGCAACATCGCGCACAGCGTCGGCGTGAGCGACATCGTAAGTTTGAAGGCAACGCCGTCGTTGACGAGGCGCTGCATCATTTGCAGGAGCGGGATGTAAGTCTCGGTGATGGCCTCGAAGAGCCATTCTTCTTCCAGGAAATGTTCGGCTTCCGGGTGACGCACGAACGGCAGATGCGCGTGCAGGACAAGCGCGAGATGACCAGGCGCCATGGAACACCTTTACCGTGTCATTGAGAATCAGGCGAGGAGCCTCTCACAGACGAGTCAGGATCGCGCACAAGCCAGGCAGCCGGCGCAGCGTTCGACCGCAATCGTGCCCGCGACTCAGCGGGCCGCGTGCACCGCCGCGATAAACTCGCGGGCCCGTTTCGTCAACGCCTCCCAGTCACCGTTTCGGATCAAGTCCGGATCGAGCACACTGCTGACTGCGCCCACCGCCACGGCGCCGGCCCGGAACCATTCGCCGACATTCGATGCGTCCACGTCGCTCGTCGGCATGATCGGAATGTGCGGCAACGGCCCGCGGATGGCTCGCAGATATTCCGGCCCGAAGCGAACGGCCGGAAAGATTTTGACAATGTCGACGCCGAGCGACCATGCGTTATAGATTTCAGTGGGCGTGAACGCGCCGGGTATCATCATGACCTCCAGTTCGCGCGCGGCGTCGATCACTTCAGGCAATACGCATGGGCTGACGAGGAAGCGCGCGCCGGCCCCCACCGCTTCGCGCGCCTGTTCCGGAATCAGGATCGTTCCGGCGCCGATGAGCAAGTCGTTTTATTGCTCCGTGAGATTGTCGCGATCGCCTCGGCCGCATCCGGGAAGCTGTAAGTGATTTCGATCGCGCGAAACCCACCGGCAATAACCGCCTCGGCAATGGCGAGGGCGCTCTCGCTTGAATCGGTGCGAATCACCGCCACCGCGCCCTCGGATTTGATGCGCTCAACAACAGCCGCTCTCTCAGGCGAAACATCTGCAGGCATTCAAAACATCTAGCGTGTCATTCCGAGCGAAGCGAGGAGCCTCTCAAAGTCTCGCTGGTCACGCCAAAAGCGATACGCGTTGCTTCTTCCTGCGCGCAACCGCGTCGGGATTCCAAGCTCCTGGGACCCGACCGTGAGATCCCTCGTCGTCTGCGCGACTCGGGATGACAGCGGGTTACTATAGCGTCCGGCAGAACTCCTGGCAGCCGCTCCGAGGCGTCCCCTTGCAACTCGACGGCTTAAAGCCGTCGAGTTTACTCTGGCGGTGCGGTCATTTGGGGTTGGGCGCGGCGGGGGATTGGTGGGTGCCCGAATCAGCGGGCTAGAGCGTGCGACAGAAATCCTGGAACCGGTCGAGACCCTTTTTGATGACGTCGATGCTGGTCGCGTAGCTCAAACGCACCACGCGATCGTCGCCGAAGGCCGCGCCGGGCACGACCGCTACGTTTGCTTTGCTAAGCAAACGATCGGCGAAATTCTGTGACGTCAACCCGAGCTGGCTGACGTTGACCAGGACATAAAACGCGCCCTGCGGTTTGACCGCGGTCACATTAGGGATCTTCGAGATGCGGTCGAACATGTAGTTGCGCCGCAGATCGAACTCTTCGCGCATATCGGCGAGCGGTTGCTGGTCCCCGCGCAACGCCGCCAGTGCGCCGTGCTGGGAAAAGGACGACGGATTGGACGTGCTGTGACTTTGAATCGAGTCGACCGCTTTGGCGACCACTTCCGGCGCAGCCAGATAACCCAGCCGCCAGCCGGTCATCGCGTAGGATTTGCTGAAACCGTTTACCGTGATCGTGAGATCGTAGGCTTCCTTGGAAAGCGACCCAATGCTGACGTGCTGTGCATCGTCGTAGATGAGTTTCTCGTAAATTTCATCCGACAAAACGTAAATGTCCTCTTCGGCCGCAACATCGACAATCGCCTGCAGCTCTTCGCGGGTGTAAACCGAGCCGGTTGGATTACACGGGCTGTTCAGGATGAGCATTTTTGTCCGTGGCGTCATCGCGTTCTCGAAATCTTCGGCCCGCATTTTCCAGGCGTTGCGCTCGTAGGTTGGGACGATGACCGGCTCGGCGCCGGCCAACTTCACCATATCGGGATAGCTGACCCAGTAAGGCGAGGGAATGACGACTTCGTCCCCCGGCTGGCAGGTGGCAAGGATCGCGTTGTAGCAGGCGTGTTTGGCGCCATTGCTCACAATGACCTGGGTGGCGCGATAAGTGAGTCCATTGTCCGCCGCCAATTTGTCGGCAATCGCCTGGCGCAGCTCGGGAATACCGGAACTGGGCGTGTATTTGGTGAACCCCGCCTGCAAGGCCGCGATCGCCGCCGCTTTGATGTGCTCGGGTGTGTCGAAATCCGGTTCGCCCGCGCCAAACCCGCACACGTCCATCCCCTCCGCCTTCATCGCTTTCGCTTTGCTGTCGATGGAAAGCGTGATCGATGGAGTCAATTGCGCGGCGCGTTCGGATATTTCCATGTCGATCTTAGCAGGTAAAAAAATTCAGGGAGCGCACACTATTGGCGGCGGTAAAAGTTTTCAATCAAAGGTTTAAAATTGTTTTCTTCCACGGCGACGATCTTCATCTCGCGTTGCGCGTTCTCGACCGAATCGGAGGCATGGGCGGCGTTGATCATGATGTTTTGACCGAATTCCTTGCGGATGGATCCCGGCGGCGCTTTGGCCGGATCGGTCGGGCCCAGCACTTCGCGAATTTTGCGCACCGCGTCCTCGCCTTCGTAGACAATCGCGATGCATTTCTCGCTGCCGGGCATTTCTCGTTTCTCCGGCGGACAATCGCTTGGCTTGGTGCCGGCCATGAACGCGACGATGTCTTCCCAGGCGAGCCGTCCTTTATGCGGCCCGAGTTTTTCCTGCAGAACGGTCAGGACTGGTCCATAAAATTCTTCCGCTTGTGCCACGCTCATGCGGTGGACTTTGAATCCGACAATGTAAAGACCGGTACGCGAGAACACTTCGATCACGCCGCCTGGGCGCAGGTTTGGAAACTTGAAATTGTCCGGCTTGATCAGGACAAGCGTTTTCTCGATCTTCGCGCTGGGCGAAAATGCGATGGTCCGATCGAGTAAACCGCCGTCGCGATCGGAAAATTCCGCCCACAAATTCAGATCGCGTTCAATCGCCCCGGCCTCGAACGCGGCCAGCACGGCAGGTTCGAAGTAGGTTACCCGGCCCGAATCATCGGTGATGTAATCGCCGAACGTATCGCGGATGGTTTCGCCGCTGGTGCGCTCATGCACGATGTGGCCCACCGTGCGATGGATTTTTTCTATCGCATCCGGCCCGCGAAAGACAAGAAAGAGGACGCGGGGGCGCTGACCGTTCTTTTCCCCGGTAAAATTTTTCAACACGTAATCGCGAATGAGTTCCTGGGTGGCGCGATGGCGCGGCTCGGTTTCGGTGACGATGGTGTCGGCGTAGCGCCGGGTCAGTTCCGCGCTCGGGGCAAACATGCGCGAGGCGACCAGCTCCAGTCCGGTGCGGGAAATCAGCCGCGCAATGATCCCGCCGGTGCGCGATTTACGCATCGAATAAGGCGTGACAATGGCATAGGCCAGCTCGTCGTTTTGCATGCGTTTTTGCATTGTAGCGGCGGTCTATGACCGTCGCAAAAGTTCTTCGGGCTGTAGAGTCCGCTGTCCGCAGCGGAATCCCCCGCCCGGCAAATGCGCTGAGGACAGCGCACGCTACAGCCCTCTGGCCGCGCCTAACATCGCGACCCATTTCCCGCGGCGTCGCACTTCGAGGATGTCGATCTTGCTGCGCTTTAATGCGCGAGCAACGTGCTTCTCCTGAGCGCGCAGGATCCCGGAGAGAATGAGATATGGAACGTGGCAGAGCTTGGGCAAAGTCTCGATCAGCAGTTCCGCGTAAAGGTTGGCCACGACAATGTCGATCTTGCGCGGGAGTTTCCAGCGCCGCACGTCGGCTTCTTGGAATTGCACCTTGTCGATCTTGTTGCGGCGCGCGTTTTGTTTCGCGGTCGAGATCGCGAGCGGATCGTTATCGATTCCGATCGCGCGTTTCGCTCCGAGCAGACGCGCCGCCAGCGCGAGTATTCCGGAGCCGGTCCCAAGATCGACAACGAGTTCCCGGGAGCGCATCAAGCGCTCGAGCAGTTGTAAACACATGGCCGTAGTCGCGTGCTCGCCGGTTCCAAACCCCGCGCCTGCGGGAATGACAATGTGGGAGCGGCCTTGGCGCCGCGACGATGCGCGTGTGAGCCGGGATCGGGACACTGAGGTCCCTCCCACATTCAAAATCTCCAGCCGCTTCCCAATCTTCAGCGTGCTCGTTTTTTGCTGCCGCAAAAATCGCTTCAGCCAGTCGCGCGGTAGTTTCTCAATTCGCCCGCCGAATCGCTCAACTAGCTTCTGGAGCGTGCTGCGCAATCTGGCACTGACCTCGACTTGGAGCCGCTTTCGACCCGGCCACTCGATGACCGCCAGTCTATCGCCCGCGCAACGATCCAGCGCCTCCGCGCGCGCGGCGAGCCATGACCTGCCCGCTAGCTTTCGCCAAAGATACATGCGTGAATAATTCGTGAAGCTGCTCGGGATTCACCATATCACCGCCATCGCGACCGACCCGCAGCGCAATCTCGATTTTTACACCCGGGTGCTGGGCCTGCGCTTCGTGAAGCGGACGGTTAATTTTGACGATCCAACCACTTATCATTTTTATTTCGGCGACCGAACCGGTCGACCGGGGACAATCCTGACTTTTTTCCCCTGGCCGGGGGCGCGGCGCGGCACGCGCGGTGCCGGACAAGCCACGGCCGTCGCCTTCGCGATCCCGTCGCAATCGATCAACTTCTGGAAAGAGCGGCTGCGGCGCGAAGGAATCGTTGTGGAAGCATCGGGTCGCCGGTTCGACGAGGAGGTCATTCGCTGCCTTGATCCCGACGGGCTGCTGGGTGAGCTGATCGCTTCGGATGGGGCCGCCGATGTCGATCTTGAATTTCGAAGCGCTGTTCCGCGTCATTTCGCGATTCGCGGGTTTAATAGTCCGACCCTGGAATTGCAAAGCATGGATGCGACAAAGGAATTGCTCATCTCATGGGGGTTCGAATTCGTCGCCGAAGCGGGCCGCCGCCGCCGTTTCGCGCTCGATGACAAATCGACCGCCGCGCGGATCGATCTGGTGGAGAAGCCTGACGCGCATTTTGGCCGGGTCGCTGCCGGCACGGTGCACCACATTGCGTTTCGTTGCGCCAATGGCGAGGAACAACTGCGGTGGCGTGAACACCTGGTCGGTCTCGGCCTGCAAGTCACGGCGGTGATCGACCGCCAATATTTTCGCTCCATCTATTTTCGCGAGCCCGGGGGCATTTTGTTTGAGATCGCGACGGACGGGCCGGGATTCGCCATCGACGAATCAGCGGATGAATTAGGCGGAAGTTTGAAACTCCCGAAAGCGCTGGAGGGAGAGCGAAGCGCGATCGAACGAATCCTGCCGCCGATCGCGCGACACGAGGCGAACTCGTTGTGAACGGTCTTGCTTTTTGTGCCCAAAGTATCGTCCAATTGAGGATAGGGTCGGGCAGCTTATGTTGATCGTAATGAATGCGAACGCTGGGCCGGGTGAGATCGACCGCGTCATTGGCGTGGTCGAGTCGCTCGGTTGCCGCGCCCATGTCATGGCGGGCGCGTCCCGAACGGCCGTGGGGGTAACCGGTAATGAGGAGGCGCTCGATGCCGGTCCCTTCGCCAATCTGCCCGGCGTGGCGGAAGCGATTCGAGTAACCAAACCTTTCAAGTTGACGGCGCTGGATGTGCGGCCGGAGCGGACGGTTGTCGAGGTCCGCGGTGCGAAAATCGGGGGCGGATCGCTTGCGATCATCGCCGGACCGTGCGCAATCGAAAATCGCGAACAGGCCTTCGCGGTTGCCGAGGCCGTGCAAAAAAACGGCGGTCAGTTTTTCCGCGGCGGCGCTTTCAAGCCGCGCACCTCGCCTTATTCTTTCGCCGGGCTGGGAGAGGAAGCGCTCCAGATTCTGGCGGAGGTGCGCGAAAAATTCGGGCTCAGGGTTGTGACTGAAGCGCTGGACGAATCGACTGTCGATCTTGTCGAAAAATATGCCGACATGATCCAGATCGGCTCGCGCAACATGCAAAACTTTACGCTGTTGCGCCGAGCCGGCCGGTCGCGGCTGCCGGTCCTGTTGAAGCGCGGGATGGCGGCAACGCTGGAGGAATGGTTGCTCGCGGCCGAATACATCATGACGGAAGGCAATTATCAGATCGTGCTTTGCGAACGCGGCGTGCGCACGTTCGCGCAACACGCGCGCAACACGCTCGACCTGGCGGCGATCCCGGCGGTGCGACGGCTCTCGCATTTGCCCGTAATTGTCGATGCCGCCCATGGCACCGGGCGCAACTACATGGTGGCGCCGCTTGCCCGCGCCGGCATCGCCGCCGGCGCCGATGGCGTTATGATCGAAGTGCATCCCACGCCGAACGCCGCGCTCTCCGATGGCGAACAGACGCTAAATCTCGACGAATACGCGCAGATGGTGAAACAACTGCGCGCCATCCACGCGGTGGTGGTGTCTGCGAATTAAGGGTTGCGCAAAACGGCCGCCGCAGCATTATTTCTACCCTCTCAAACGCGGGTGTAGCTCAGTGGTAGAGCACCTCCTTGCCAAGGAGGACGTCGCGAGTTCGACCCTCGTCACCCGCTGATTTTTTTGCCGCGCCGCGCCACCGGGGGCGGCTGCTTTCGTCTCATTATACGAAGTAGAAGCGATGCAATCGACGACGCCACGCGGAGTTGAAGTGAAGCCGAAGATCACGCCGGAATTTGCTGAGATCTTGACCGCGGATGCGCTCGCGTTCGTGGCGAAATTGCAGCGCGAGTTCGGCGAGCCGCGGAATGAAGCGCTGCACGCGCGGCAAGATCGACAATTACGTTTTGACGCGGGCGAGCTGCCGGATTTTTTGCCGGCGACAAAACAGATTCGAGAGTCTGATTGGAACTGCGCGCCGATTCCGAAAGATCTGCAGGACCGCCGCGTCGAAATCACCGGGCCGACCGACCGCAAAATGGTGATCAACGCGCTCAATTGCGGCGCGAAAATGTTCATGGCCGATTTCGAGGACGCCAACTCGCCGACCTGGCAAAACATGGTCGAGGGGCAGGTGAATCTGCGCGACGCGATCCGGCGCCGGATCGCGTTTACGAGTCCGGAGGGAAAGGAATACAAGCTAAATGAAGAGACGGCTGTGCTGCTCGTCCGGCCGCGCGGATGGCATCTCGATGAGAAACACATGCTCGTCGATCAAACGCCCGTCTCCGGTGCGTTGTTCGATTTCGGTTTGTTCTTTTTTCATAACGCGCGGGAGCTGCTCGAGCGCGGCACCGGCCCTTATTTTTATCTTCCGAAGATGGAGAGCCATCTCGAGGCGCGGATTTGGAACGACGTTTTCAATCTTGCGCAGGATGAACTCGGGATTCCGCGCGGCACCGTTCGCGCGACCGTGCTCATCGAAACCATCCCGGCGGCTTTCGAGATGGACGAGATTCTCTACGAGTTGCGCGATCATTCGGCCGGGCTGAACTGCGGCCGGTGGGATTATATTTTTTCCTGCATTAAAAAATTTCGGGCCAAGAAAGATTTCATCCTCGCCGATCGCGCGCTGGTCACGATGACAACGCATTTCATGCGCTCGTACTCGTTGCTTTGCATTAAAACGTGTCACCGGCGGAACACGTTCGCGATGGGCGGAATGGCGGCTCAGATCCCCGTGAAAAACGATCCGAGCGCGAATGAGGAAGCATTTGCGAAGGTGCGCGCGGATAAGGAACGCGAAGCGGGCGACGGCCACGACGGCACCTGGGTGGCGCATCCGGGAATGGTGAAACTCGCGACCGACGCGTTCGACGCGATCATGAAAACGCCGAACCAAATCGAGCGAAAACGCGATGACGTGAACGTGACGGCCGATGACTTGCTCGATTTCGGCCCGCGTGAGCCGATCACCGAAGCCGGGTTACGCCAGAATGTTTCGGTGGGCGTCCAATACCTTGAAGCGTGGCTCGGTGGCCGTGGCGCGGTGCCGCTGTTCAACCTAATGGAGGACGCCGCTACTTCCGAAATCTCGCGCGCGCAAGTCTGGCAATGGATTCGGCACCCCGAGGGGAAACTGAACGATGGCCGCAAGGTTACGAAAGAGCTTTTCCACCAGGTGCTCGGAGAAGAATTGGGCAAAATCAAAGCGCAACTTGGCCAAGCGGCTTACGACAAGCGCAAATACGCGTTAGCGCACGAATTGTTTGCGAAGATTACAACCGATGATGAATTCGCCGAATTCCTGACGTTGCCGGCCTACGAGCATTTATGAAATCACGCAGAAACGGCGCCAAATCTTCGCGGACAAAAACTCGTCGCGCTCCAACTTCGAGCGGCGACGGACGTTTTGCCGCGATCGAGCGGCCATACTCCGAGGCGGATGTCGATTGCTTGCGCGGCAGCATCGTGATCGAGCACACCCTGGCGCGACGCGGCGCGGAGAAACTTTGGGATTTGTTGCGCACCGAAGATTTTGTCGCGGCGCTTGGCGCGCTTACCGGCAATCAAGCGGTGCAGCAGGTGAGAGCGGGACTGAAGGCGATTTACCTCAGCGGTTGGCAGGTCGCCGCCGATGCGAACCTCGCCGGTCAAATGTATCCGGACCAGAGCCTTTATCCGGCAAACAGCGTCCCGGCCGTGATCCGGCGAATCAACAACGCGCTGTTGCGCGCCGACCAGATCGATCACGCTGATGGAGGAAGTGAAATCGATTGGCTGGTGCCGATCATAGCCGATGCCGAAGCGGGTTTCGGCGGTCCGCTCAATGTTTTTGAGTTGGTCAAAGCAATGATCGAAGCCGGCGCGGCCGGCGTTCATCTCGAGGACCAGCTCGCGAGCGAAAAAAAATGCGGCCACATGGGCGGTAAAGTCCTTATCCCGACGTCGCAGGCGATTCGAAACCTGATCGCCGCGCGACTCGCAGCCGATGTTTCGGATGTTCCCACAATTGTCATCGCGCGCACCGATGCGAACGGCGCCAAGCTTCTGACCAGCGATGCCGATAAGCGCGACCACCGCTTTCTCACCGGCGAACGCACCGGCGAAGGTTTTTTCCGCGTGCGGCACGGTCTCGATCAAGCCATCGCGCGCGCGATCAGATACGCGCCGTATGCCGATCTGGTCTGGTGCGAGACGAGTTCCCCGGATTTAAAAGAGGCGCGCCGTTTTGCCGAAGCGGTGCACGAAGAGTTTCCCGGCAAACTGCTCGCCTACAATTGCTCGCCCTCGTTCAATTGGAAAAAGAACCTCGATGGGCGAACGATCGAGAAATTCCAGCGCGAGCTTGCCGCCATCGGCTACAAATTCCAATTCGTCACCCTGGCCGGGTTTCATACGCTCAATTATTCGATGTTCCACCTGGCCCGCAGCTACGCCGAACGCGGCATGGCCGCGTATTCGGAGCTGCAGGAAGCGGAGTTCGCGGCCGAGAAAGAGGGTTACACCGCGACCAAACACCAGCACGAAGTCGGGGCCGGGTACTTCGACGCGGTCGCGCGGATTATCTCGGGCGGTGAATGCTCGACCACGGCTCTGCGCGGTTCCACCGAAGAAGCGCAATTTCGCTAGGCTGAGGTCAAGGCAAATGTGGTCATCCCGAGCGCAAGCGAGGGACCTCGCCTACGAGCGGATGATTACACAACGAAAATTGTGTGATCCGCGGCCCTATGTGAGGTCCTTCGCTTCGCTCAGGATGACAAGCGGGTTTGAACATGTAGTTAAAATTTATCTGCCATGGCCGCCTCTGCTGTCATCCCGAGTCGCGCAGACGGCGAGGGAGCTCACAATCGAAGCGACGGGCACACCAGTACCTTGCGTGACGCCACGGCTAGATGTGAGGTCCTTCGCTTCGCTCAGGATGACAGGCTGCTTTTTCTGAATCTAAATCGCACGGCCGCCGCATCTCACTGGCAAAGGACGAATATGAAAACATTACTCCCTCTCTGCTTTGCCGCGGTAGCGGCGGTCGCGATTTCGGCGCACAACCCGCTTGCCGCGCAAACGGCTTCACCTGCGCCGACGGCCACCATTTCACCGACCGTGAGTGCGAGCGCTTCACCCTCGGGCGAGTTGGCCGACAAGCTTCATCAGCGCTTCGGAAAGAAGTTCGGGCGCCATCACGGCATCACCATCGATACGGACGACGACGAGGGCGACCACGGAGACATGCCGAAAGAGATCATCCCGATCGTCGCGATCTCGCTGCTGGCGGTGTTCGGCACCCCGATTCTGATCGTCGCCCTGGCGGGGATGTTCATCTTTTCGGCGAGCCGGCAGCGGCATCGCACCATTCGAATGATGGTGGAGAAAGGGCAACCAGTGCCGGCCGAGCTGCTCATGCCGCCGACGCGCGCCGCTCGCCAACATTCCGACATGCGGCGTGGTGTGATTTGGACCCTGGTCGGGATTGGCCTCATGGTCTGGCTCGCCGCGGTCAACGATTGGGAAGGCGGCGCCTGGTCGTTTGGGCTGATTCCTTTTCTCATCGGCCTCGGTTACCTGACCGTCTGGAAACTGGAAACAAAGAAGGACGTTCCGACGCCCCCGCCGTTGCCATAATATCGCGACGTGGAGTTAACCGATGCGCAGCTTATCGGTCGAGTGGTTGTCGATGATGATCAGCACGCGTTTGCCGAGCTGGTCCGCCGCCATCAATCGACCGTGCGCGGTTTATTGCGCCAGCTCACCCGGGGCGACGTCGCCCTGGCCGATGATCTCGGGCAGGAAACTTTCATTCGCGCTTACAAACACATTGGCAGCTTTCGCGGCGAAGCGCGCTTCTCGAGCTGGCTTTACCGGATCGCTTACAATTGCTTTCGCGAAGACGCGCGGAAACGAAAGGAGTTGGTCGGCATTAACGAGGAGCAATGGCAGGCCGAACAGGACCCGCAGACTGTTGAGCCTGGTTTGCGGCACGATCTGATGCATGCATTGAGCTTGCTTCCATTGCATGAGCGCAGCGCCATCGTGTTGTGCTGCCAAAATGGTTTGTCCCACGATGAAGCGGCGCGCGTGCTCGATATTCCGCTCGGCACGGTCAAGACCAATGTGCTGCGCGGTCGCGAGAAGTTGAAGCGGACGCTGGCGGCATGGGGACTCAATTGATATAATGACGATGAGCATGGACGACACAACGTTAGATCGACAACTGCGCGAGGCGGCGCCTTATATTGACGACGACGGCTTTACCGCGCGCGTGGTGGCGAATTTGCCGGCCAGCCGCCGCGACCCGGCCCGTTTGCGCGCCGCCGTTATCCTCGGGCTGACCGTGCTCGGTTGCGCGATCGCCTATGTGCTTACCGGCGGTGGCAGGCAGTTATTCGGACGAGGGATCGTCGAATTGTCGAGCTTTCCCGTTTGGATGTTGCTCGTGTTTGCGTTCGGTTGCGGCCTGGTGGTCGGCGCCGTCGCCGTCATTTTCGCCATCCGCAAAACGCCCGAAGTTCACGACGATCTCGCGCGGCTGCGATTTTGATCGGCACCGCCACCGAGCCAGCTTCGGGTTGCAATTGTCGATCTTGCCGACGATAGGTCAGCGATGCTTCGCAACATCCCGAGCGCTGCGCTAAAGGAGTTGCTCAAGCTTTCCGAGCAGAAAGAAGCGCTCATGGCGCGCATTCAGGAGATCGACCGCGAAATGGTGCGCGTTCAGGATCGCTACGGCATCCCGTCGAAAAAAGAAAACGAGGCGGCGGTCACCGTCTCGCGGCAAGCGCGCAAACGCGCACGGTAATCCGCTTAGCCGACAATCGCGCCGCAGATTTCGGCCGCGTCGGCCAGCGAGCCCATGATTTGGTCTAAAACCAATCCGGCGATAGCGCCGTAGCCACGGACCCATCGGGTCGCACGCGACGTTAGCCGGTTGATCTTGTGCAACGCGATCGCAGCCGCGGTCGTCCGATTATCGACCTCCAGTTTGGCGAAAATGCGTTCGGCATGTTTGCCGATGGTGCGCGCGGACGTGCCGAGAATGACGCCGATATCGCGATGAAACGGAAGGAAAATAGCAAAGCGGCGATTATCAGCCGCGCCTCTCTGCCGCTGCTTCTCATTGTCGCCGTCGCTGTTCTCCTCGGAGCGTCGATTTACGCTCTTCACCGGCGTCAACTGCAAGAGCTGAGCGCGCTGCGTAATCAAATCGATGCGCTCACCAAAACCCACGGTGAAACGCGCAAGGACCTCGCCGAGGTCCGACGATTGGTCGAACGGCAGCCGGTCGTCTCGCCCGTCCAGCGCGACATCGCGCTCAACGTCGCGGACGCGCCGCAAAAGGGAAACCCGAACGCGCCGGTCACATTGGTTGAGTTCACCGACTACGAGTGCGGCTTTTGCGGACGCCACGTGCGCGAGACCTTTCCGCAGTTGGAACGCGACTACATCGCCACCGGTAAATTGAAATACGTGTTTCGAAACTTTCCGCTCGAGTCGATCCACAAAAACGCTTTTAGCGCGCATCGGGCCGCGGTTTGTGCGGGTGAGCAGGGCAAGTTTTGGGAAATGCACGACCGGCTCTTCAGCAACCAGGCGGCATTGGCGCCGGCCAACCTGACCGCGCATGCGGAGGCGGTCGGACTCGATCTCGCGCGGTTCCAAAGTTGTTTCAACGGGAACGACGACGCGGGCAAAGTCCGCAGAGACATTGCCGAAGGCCAGCGCGCCGGCGTGACTTCGACGCCGACGTTTTTTCTCGCCTCAACCATCCCCAACACCCCCACGTTAAAGGTGAGCCGCACGATTCGCGGGGCCAAGCCCTACGCCGAATTCCAACAGGCCATTGACGCGCTGCTAACCTCGCAGCCGCGACAGGCCGGGCCCTAGATTAATTGCCGCGCCTGCTGCACGTCGGCCGCGATTTGCTGCTTCAACGCTTCGACGCTCTCGAATTTTTTCTCCGGCCTGAGGTAGCGGACAAAACGCACTTCCAGGTCCTGACCGTAAATTTCGCGATTGAAATCGAAGAGGTGGATTTCAAGGACGCGGTTTGATTTGTCGGAGCTGACGGTTGGCCGGCAGCCAAGATTGACCACGCCGTAATGTTTGACGTCTTCAAGCCACGCCTCGGCTGCGTAGACGCCATCGGGCGGAAATTGTTCGCTGTGCGCGCTCAGGTTTGCGGTCGGGAAGCCGATTTTTTTCCCGAGATCGTCGCCCCGAATCACCGTGCCGAGAATGGTGTATTCCCGTCCCAGCATATCGGCCGCTTTGGGGAAATCGCCTTTTTGAATCGCCTGCCGAATCGCGGTGCTGCTGACGACCTCGCCGTTCGCCATGACCGGGGCCACTCCGATCACATTGAAATGAGACTGTGCGCCGAGTCTTTTTAGCAACTCCAGGTTGCCGCGCCGGTTCTTTCCGAACGCCCACTCATGGCCCACGCAGATTTCCCGTAGCGGTTGTGCATGAGTGACAAGTTGTTCGACGAACGTTTCCGGCTCGGTGGCGGCGAAGTTTTTGTCGAACGTGATGAGGAGCAGGTGCCGCACGCCAAGATCGCGGATGAGCGCGATCTTGTGCTGGGTCGCGGTGAGCAGGTGCGGCGCTGCCGCGGGCCGCAACACTTTTTCCGGGTGCGGATCAAACGTGACCACGACCGGAGTGCCATTAGCGCCCTGCGCGTGCTCCGCCGAAGTTGAAATCACCGCTTGATGTCCACGATGGACGCCATCGAAAACGCCGATCGCCAGGAAAAGTGGGCCGGGCAGCCGCGAAAGTTCAGGGATGGAGCGGAGGATTTCCATTAGCGCTCGGCGAAATCGTCATTCCGGGGAGCGCACGCGCCCTCGCGTGCCGGCGATGACGCCCTCGTCATCGCGAATTTTTTTTCTCCTCGTTTGTTTTCACCAGAGCATTTCGGCGAGGGCGCCGAAATGAGCACGCGAGGCGCGTGCGCTCCCCAATCCTTCACTGGTGTGCTTTCGAACTTCGTCATTTCCTTCACGCTCCTCGCATGCGTGAGACTTCCGGAAGTGAAAGAATCCGTTGCATAATTTCTTCGCGCGGCGCGGTTTTGATTTGATCGACGGTCACGGCATTGGCGACATCGAACCGGCCTGATTTGGTGCGGCGAAGCGAGTGAAGATGCGCGCCGCAGCCCAGCGCTTCGCCAATGTCATGCGCGTAAGTGCGAACGTAAAAGCCTTTGCTGCACAAAACGCTGAAATCGATCTGCGGCGGCGCGATTCGATCGATCGTGTAGCGATACACGTGCACCAGGCGCGGCTCGCGCTCGACCACTTTTCCCTGGCGCGCCAGTTTGTAGAGCGGAACTCCGCCGTGTTTCTTCGCCGAGACCATCGGCGGCATTTGGTAGAAGTCGCCCCGGAATTTTTCGAACGCGGCGCGGATCTCATTTTCGCCGAGCTCCGGCACCGGCCGCTCCTGAACAATTTCACCTTGTCGATCTTGCGTGTCGGTGGCGATGCCGAGGACGAGCGTGCCGACGTATTCCTTGTCTTCGCTCATGAGGAGGTCCTGCACTTTTGTGCCGCGCCCGATGGTCAAAAGGAGCAGGCCGGTGGCGATCGGATCGAGCGTGCCGCAGTGGCCGACCTTTTTGATCTCGAGCTTGCGCCGGACGAGCGCGACCACGTCGTGCGAGGTCATGCCCTCGGCTTTGTCGACGAGGAGAACGCCGTCACGCGTTGCGTTTGACGACATCACAAACTTCCTCCAGCACGCGCTCCCAAACTTCGACCAACGCCCCGCGGATCCGCGCGCCGGCCGCCAGCTTGTGGCCGCCGCCGCCAAATTTTTGGCAGATCGCTGAGACATCGACCGATTCGGTCTTCGAGCGCATGCTCACGCGGACTTTGCCATCGGCGAGCTCCTCAAAGAAAGCCGCGACGATCACCCCCTGAATCGCGCGCAGATGGTCGATCAATCCTTCGTTGTCTTCCGGGATGGCGCCGAGCTGGGCGGCTGTTTTCATATCGAGAGCGAAACTCGCGACGCGACCATCAAGGTCGAAGCGCGTGGTGCGGAGCAGCTCGCGCAGCAGTTCGAGGCGCCGCCGCGGGTAATTCTCGTAAGTTTTCTGGCTGATTTGGCCGACGTTCAAGCCGACCCGCGTCAGCTCAGCGGCAATCTCAAAGGTGCGCGCGGTCGTGTTTGGATATTGAAACGAACCTGTGTCGGTCGAAATGGCGACGAACAAGTTCTCGGCGATCTCCGCGTCGAGCGGAAGTTTTTCGCTCTTGATCAGTTCGAAAAGAATCTGGCCCGTGGCCGGCGCAGTCGGGTCGATATAGACCAGATCGCCGTAGCCCGGGTTACTGACATGATGATCGATATTGATCCAAGCCTTGGCCGAACGAATGGCCTGGGCGGCGGTGCCGAGCCGGTTTTGGATGGCGGTGTCGAGCGCCACGGCAAGATCGACATCTCGCGGTTCGGCCGGAGGTTTGGTCAGTAATTCGCCCCTCGGAAGGAACGAATATTTCTCAACCATCCCTTCCTCGTTCCAGATATGCACCTCTTTGCCGAGCTGCTGCAGGGACAATCCGAGCGCGAGTTGGCTGCCGAGCGCATCGCCGTCGGGTCGCACATGCCCGAGGATCGCGATTTGATGATGCTCGCGCAGCGCCCGGCCGATTTCGGCAAAGGTCGAACGGCGCGCGCTCACGTCTTTTCGTCGGCCGGCGTTTCGAGTTCCTGCAGAATTTCAATCACGCGGGCGCCGCGCTTGATCGATTCATCGAGGTGAAAAGCGAGATGCGGCGTGTACTTCAAGACGACGCGCCGCGCCAGTTCAGCCTGGATGGCCGGGCGATGTTCTTCCAGTTGATCGATCACGCCAGGCCCGCTGCCGCCGAGCACACTGACGTGGACGTGCGCGTTCTTCAGATCCGGAGTGACCTCGACGTGGTTGATGCTGACGAGCGCGTTCTCGAAGGTGACCTCACGCGCAACGATCCCGCTGAGCTCGCGTTTGACCACTTCGTTAACGCGTAATTGTCGATGTTTCATACTGTGGCCGCCCCGCTCTGTCGGGGCGAATTTGTCGTTTCGCGAGCACGGCGACAGAGCGCCGTGACTACAGCTATAGTTTCTGCGGGATCGCTTCGAGCTGGTAACACTCGATTATATCGCCCACCTGGTACTCGCCGAAGTCGCCCAGCTTGATACCGCATTCCAGACCGGAGCGCACTTCCTTCACGTCGTCCTGAAACCGTCGCAACGTGGACATGCCCCCATCGTAAACCGGTTGGCGCTTGCGCACGACACGCGCGCGCGCCGCTCGCGAAATCCGACCGTCGGTGACGAGACAACCGGCCACGATTCCCTTGCTCAGCTGGAAGACTTGCTTGACCTCGGCGTGACCGATAACGGTTTCGCGATGCTCCGGGTCGAGTAAGCCGGCCATCGCTTCCCGGATCTGGTCGAGCAATTCGTAGATGATGCTGTAAAGCTTGACCTGCACGCCTTCATGTTTGGCCGCCGGCACTGCCATGCTCTCCACTTTCACATTGAAGCCGACCACCACCGCTTCGGACGCGCTGGCCAGCAGGATGTCCGATTCGGAGATCGGACCGACGGCGGCGTGAATGATCTCGAGATCAACTTTTTTGCTCTCGATTTGCTTGAGCGCACCGACCAGCGCTTCCAGCGAACCCTGGGCGTCGCACTTCAAGACGATGCGCAAAACCTTCGCCCCGGTTGGTCCTTCCAATAAACTTTCCAACGTCGCGCGCTGCGGCACGATCAGTTTGTTGGCCCGCTTGGATTCGAGGCGCTCTTCGCTCAGGGCTTTCGCCGAGCGCTCGAAATCCATGACCAAAAATTCGTCACCGGCGTTCGGCAGACCGGTAAATCCGAGCACTTTCACCGGCGTGGCCGGCCCGGCTTCGCGAATCGGCTGCCCACGATCGTCGATGAGCGACTTGACCTTGCCCGCGTAGTCGCCGCAGATGAATGGGTCGCCGATCTTCAGCGTGCCCATTTGCACGATCACAGTCGCAGTCGGGCCGCGTCCGGCTTCCACCTGCGCTTCAATGACGGTGCCGCGCGCCGTGGCCGTGGGCGAAGCCTTCAGTTCCATCACTTCGGCTTGCAACGCCATCATCTCGAGCAAGTGATCGATCCCGGTGCCGCGCGTGGCCGAAACCGGACAAATGATGGTTTCACCGCCCCAATCTTCCGGGGTGAGGTCATTTTCCTGGAGCTGCTTCTTCACCTTGTCGATGTTTGCGCCAGGCAAATCGATTTTGTTGATCGCGACCATGATCTTGACGTGAGGCGCAGCCTTCGCGTGATTTATCGCCTCGACCGTTTGCGGCATGATCCCGTCGTCGGCCGCGATCACCAGCACCACGATATCGGTCACGTTAGCGCCGCGGGCGCGCATGGCGGTGAAAGCCGCGTGACCGGGCGTGTCGATGAAGGTGATTTTGGTCCCCTTGTGATCGACCTGGTAGGCGCCGATGTGCTGGGTGATTCCGCCGGCTTCACCCGCCGCCACGCGTGTCTTGCGGATGGCGTCGAGAAGCGAGGTTTTGCCATGATCGACATGGCCCATGAAAGTGATGATCGGTCCGCGCGGCTTGAGCTCTTCTTTTTTGGCGATGACTGGCGGGGGCGGCGCCACCACCGGCTGCTCCACCTTGTGCACGCCGGCGCCTTTTTCCCGCCGTTCTTTTTCCAGAACGAACCCGTGGTTCTCGGCGATCTTGGAAGCGATGTCCGGCTCGATCGTTTGATTGATGTTGGCGAAAATGTTGAAACTCATCAGCTCAGCGATGAGTTGGTGCGGTTTGAGACCGAGTGCGCTGGCCAATTGCTTGACGATAATTGGCGGTTTGATGTGGATGACATTCTGCGCTTCGGCTTTTTCCTCGACCGGAGTTTCCGACTTGACGGCGCCGTCCGCGGTGGGCGGAGCTGCGGGCTCCGGCGCCGGAGTGGCAGGCGCTATCGCCGCCTTGTCGATCTTCGGCTCCAGGATGCGCGAAATCGGCGGCAAAATCGTCGGCTTCTTTTTTACTTCGCCGTCCGGCTCGGTTTTTTTCGACGGCTTCGCATCGATCAAAGAGACGCTTTCGGGCTGCGGCGTTGACGCCGGAGGTTTCGGTGGAGGCGGCGCAGGCGCCTCGATTTTTTTTGCCGGAGGAGCCGCGGCCGTGCGCGATGGCTTGCGCTCCGCGGCAGGTTTTTTAACAGCTTTGGCTTTGGCAGCGGCGCTCGGTTTGCCAACCGCATGTGCCTTTGCCGCCTTGGACGCGGTCGATTTTCGCGCTGCAGGTTTTTTGGTGGCTTTGGTTGGCATCGCGGTCGTTCATGGCTCAGGCGCTTTGGGCTGAGCCAACCTTTTCTTCCTGATCTTGTTTCTGGACTGCTTCGTGAATTTCGCGTGCTTTGGTTTCTTCGACACCGAGGATGTCGATCAAGTCCTGCACATCGGCATCGCGCAAGCCTTCGAGATTGGTGAAGCCGGACTTCACGAGGGTGACCGCCTGTTCTTCGCTGATCGGCAACGCGCCGGCCAGCATCTGCGCCGCCTGGGCGACCTTTTGTTCAACGGCGGTCGTGGCTGAGGTGTCCTTGTCGATGTTAATTTCCCAGCCGGTGAGGCGCGAGGTGAGGCGCGCGTTCTGTCCTTTCTTGCCAATCGCGAGCGAAAGTTGGTCCTCGTCCACGGAGATCTGGACGCTCTTCTTTTCCGGATCGAACGCGAGATTCTTTACCTTCGCCGGCTTGAGCGCCTCGAGCACGAATTCCTTCGGGTCCGAGCTCCAACGGATAATGTCGACTTTCTCGTTATTGAGCTCGCGCACGATGTTTTTGACGCGCGACCCGCGCATGCCGACGCAGGCGCCGACGGGATCGACCTTTTCATTCGCGCTCCAGACGGCGATCTTGGTCCGATAACCGGCTTCGCGCGCAATGCCGCGGATTTCGACCGTGCCGTCGGCGATCTCGCTCACCTCGAGCTCAAAAAGGCGGCGAACAAAATTCGGGTGACTGCGCGAAACGACGATCTCCGGACCGCGCAGCCCGTTCTCGACCGCCACGACATAAGCGCGCAAGCGGTCGCCAATATTGTAATCTTCAACCACCACGCGCTCGCGCTGGGGCATGACCGCTTCGAACTTGCCAAGATCGAGAATCACATCCGAGCGATCGAAACGCCGCACCGTCCCGCTGACGATCTCGCCCGCGCGGTCCTTGAACTCCTCGTAGATCATTTCCTTCTCGACCTGGCGGATGCGCTGCATCATCGCCTGCTTGGCGGTCTGCGCCGCGATGCGGCCAAAGTTTTTCGGCGTCACCTCCATCTCGACTGTGTCGCCCACCTTGGCATCCGGTTTGATGCGGCGCGCTTTCGCCAGCGCGATTTCGTCCTGCGGATTTTGCACGTCATCGACGACCACGAGATTGGCAAGGGCGCGGATTTCGCCCGTTTTCGGGTTGATGTCGATCCGCAAATCGCGCGAGGCGCCGACACTTTTCTTCGACGCCGAGAGCAAGGCGTTGGAGACCGCCTCGAGCAGGATCTCGCGCTTGATGCCGCGCTCGCGCTCCAGGTAATCAAGCATGGCGATAAATTCGGCGTTCATAAAAACATCAAGCCCGCAGACCAAAAAGAGTGGGATCGCTTCCCACTCCCTCCAGCGCGGACTACGGCCTACTGTAATTTTCGAGCCTCGCTCCGTCAAGGGCGCGCGGCTCACGCGGTCGTTTAAGAGTGGGCCGGCGCCCTCTCAGTCGCTCACCTGTTGCAGCGTTGTGCCGAAATCCTTGGCCGCGTAGGCCCGGAATTTCTCTTCCAGCGCGACGACATTTCCGAAAGGTCCGGAGTAAAAACGAGCCAGCGCCGTTTCGATCGGCTGGTGGCGCGCCAGCGCGTCGAGCAGCGCGAGAAAGCTCGTTTTGTCAGTCGCGCTGAGGAAGCGAACGAGCCGTTCCGATTCATCATAGAACGTCTCGACGTGGTCGGATGGAGGATGAGTAAGGGCAAAGAGCGCGCGTATGGGAATTAATTCACCTGCGGCTAGCGCACTGGACTGCGGCTTGGAAATGTAACCACGCGCGCGTTGATAGCTGGAGTGCGCGTTCTTGGAGATGTACTGGGCGAATCCTTCATCGAGCCAGCAGGGGATGCCGCCGGTGTAAAACCGATGCAGCGCCAGATGCACGATCTCGTGGCCGAGGACGTTGCTCGAGAATTTGTATTTCGGATCGCGCTGGATGAACAGGCTGCCCTGTGAATGGATGCCGCCCGTCCACGGCTCGAGTTGGCCAAAACCCTGAAATTGCCGCCACTGTTCCGAATTTTCGAAGATGTAAATGTGCGACTTGACGTCGGTGGCCGGCTGGTCGCGCTCGAGCTCTTTCGCGACCACGCGATAATGAAACTCCGCTTCGACTGAAATCGGCGTGGCCACGTAACTGTGCACGAAATGGTAGATGAAATGCTCGGTCTCGGCGTGTTTCCATTGCGCCGGTTGAATTCCCAGCGCGATCTCGCCGAGCGGATTGGGATCGCGCTGGCTGAGCTGGGTAAACTCGATCTCGGCCAGAGAGCTCGATTCGTTGATCTGGGCGTGGCCCACTGTCGCGAAGCACAAGATCGATCCGCCTACGCCGAGGCTACGGCGCACAAGCAATGCAAAGATCGACATGCTGCGGTTGTGCAGCTAGTCGCGTGCGAGCAGCGCAACCATCGATTGCGCTGTCATCCCGAGCGCAAGCGAGGGACCTCACATTCGGTGATTGTTCACGCCACAAGCCGGGAATGTCGTCGCTGCGATTGTGAGATCCCTCGCCATCTCCGCGACTCGGGATGACAGCATTTTCACACGCGCGAGCGGCGACGGCCGGCGTTGCGCGTGTATTTCACCGGACGGCGTTTCGGCTCGATCTTGGCAATGCCGGCGCCGCTTTTCACTTCCATGATTTGGTCGCGCAACAGCGCCGCCCGCTCGAACTCCAGATTGGCGGAGGCTTCCTGCATTTCTTCTTCCAGCTCGCGCAACAGCTCGGTGACATTGAAATCGCCGCCGGCTTCCTGAATGACCGACGCTGCGATTTCGCGGCCGCGCAAAATGGTGTGCAAACTTTCCTGCACGGCGCGCCGCACGGTTTGCGGCGTAATGCCATGTTTCTCGTTGTACTCCATTTGCTTGCCGCGCCGGTATTCGGAGATCGACATGAGCGCTTCCATGCTCTGAGTCACGATGTCGGCGAACAAAACCACTTCGCCGTTGACGTGACGCGCAGCGCGCCCGGCGGTTTGAATGAGTGAAGTTTGGCTGCGCAAAAAGCCTTCCTTGTCGGCATCAAGAATGCAGACGAGCGAGACCTCCGGAAGATCGAGACCTTCGCGGAGTAAATTGATCCCAACCAGAATATCGAAATCAGCCGCGCGCAGGCCGCGCAAGATTTCCACGCGCTCGATTGTGTCGATGTCGCTGTGTAAATAGCGCACCTTCAGGCCGACATCGCGCAGGTAATCGGCCAGGTCTTCGGCCGTCCGCTTCGTCAACGTGGTGATGAGGACGCGTTCGCCTTTTTCCACCCGCTGCCGGCAAAGCTCGATCGTGTCGTCGATCTGGTTCTTCAGCGGTTTGATTGTGATCTTGGGATCGAGCAAACCGGTTGGCCGGATGATTTGTTCGACAACCAGCGGTGCGCCCGGCGTCTGCACATCGAATTTCTCCGGTGGCTCATCGGTCCTTGAAATTTGGGACGACACAGAGGTTGTCCCTCCATTCGGCGATGGGCGTTTTCCGCCCGGCAGGACAAACGGCGTCAATTCCTCTTCGCCGATGCGCTGCCGCCGGTGCGGGAAATAGCCTTTGTTGCCGACGATGCTGTTTTGAATTTCGAACTCGGCCGGCGTCGCGCTCACGTAGACGATCTGGTTCGTCATCTTCATGAACTCATTGAAATCCAGCGGCCGATTATCGAGGGCACTCGGGAGACGGAACCCGTATTCGACGAGCACAGTTTTGCGCGACCGGTCGCCTTCGTACATGCCCCCGATCTGCGGCACGGTGGCGTGTGATTCGTCGATCACGGTGATGAAATCTTTCGGGAAAAAATCGATGATCGTGTACGGCTTCGATCCGGGCGGCCGTCCGGAAAGATGCCGTGAGTAATTCTCGATCCCGTTGCAAAATCCCATCTCCTGCAACATTTCGAGATCGTATTCGGTGCGAATGCGCAGCCGCTGCGCCTCGAGCAGCTTGTTTTGGGACTCGAGGACTTTGATCCGGTCCTCCAGCTCGGCGCGAATGGTGCGCAGCGCGCGGTTCAGTTTATCGGCCGGCGTGACGAATTGCTTCGCCGGATAAAACGTGATCACGCTGAGCGATTCGTGCGCGCGGCCGGTGAGCGGTTCGAACCGGGTGATTGCTTCGATTTCGTCGCCGAAAAATTCAATGCGCACGCCTTCTTCGTCGGCCGTCGCGGGGTAAACTTCGACCACATCGCCGCGGACGCGGAATTTCCCGCGGGTGAAATTCATGTCGTTGCGCTCATACAACATGTCGATCAAACGGCCGAGCACGGCCTCGCGCGTGATGTGCTGCCCGCGTTTTACCGTCAGCAGCATGTTCAAGTAATCTTCTGGCGAAGTGATGCCGTAAATACACGAGACGCTTGCCACCACGATCGTGTCGCGCCGCGAGAGCAGCGCGCTCGTTGCCGCCAGTCGCAACCGCTCAATCTCTTCGTTAATCGACGAATCCTTTTCGATGTACGTGTCGGAGCGCGGGATGTAGGCTTCCGGTTGGTAGTAATCGAAGTAGCTGACGAAATATTCGACGGCGTTTTTCGGGAAGAACTGCTTGAACTCGGAGTAAAGCTGCGCCGCGAGCGTTTTGTTGTGCGAAATGACCAGCGTCGGCCGGTCCAGCTTTTGAATGGCGTTCGCGATCGTGAAGGTCTTGCCCGAGCCGGTCACGCCGAGCAACGTCTGGTGCCGATTGCCCGCTTCGACCGACTTGATCAGCTTGGCAATGGCCTGTCCTTGGTCGCCGCGCGGTTTGTAAGTGGATTCGAGCTGGAACGGCATTCGTCAATCTAGCACAAGCAAAGCGTGCGCGACTGGATTGCCGAGCATCGGCCGTCCGACGATCTGATTACTGAAAGATCACATCGCGGCCGTGACCGTGGGAGCGGACGCCGTAATTGTTCAGATCGCGCTGGGCTAGGTGCATCCCGAAAATGAGCACGGCGATGAGACCGAAATACAAGATCGACATCGTCCAGCGCTGAGCCGGCGTGACTTGATAGTAGGCGCGCTCGGCTTCGGTGCGCCGGCGGAAGAGCGAATAAACGCGCGGCAACGAGAGGATAATGATGAGCCAGACGATAAAGTTCGGATAATTCCAGCCGAACCAGAGCAGCAGCGCGAAGCCCGGCAGCCAAAGCCAGCGCGAAAGCGCGGTGACGATGCGGCCGCCGTCGAGCATGCCGACGGGCGTGAGGTTAAACAGGTTCAGAAAATAACCGAACCACGCCAGCGCGAGGAAGATTGGCGCATCGAGGATTTCGCCGAGCGAATTGCAAGCCAGCGCGCCGAGCGAACCGAGGATCGGGCCGCCGATGCCGACGCACGCTTCCATCCAGGCGTTGCGCGGCGCGTCCTTCAACGCGATGAACGCCCCCATGAACGGGATGAAGACCGGCGCGCCGACGTTGAGCCCGAATTTTTTCGCGACAATCAAATGGCCGCATTCATGCACGAGCAGGAGCAGGACGAAACCGACGCCGAACTTCCAACCCCACAGCATCGTGTAAACCCAGATCATCAGCAGCATCGTGCCGCCGGATTTGAGCAGGATGGGCAAAAACTTCAGCGCGGGCAGAAGGAAGAACTTCAGCTTGGCGAAAAATTTCGCGATCAACACGCCGACGACCGCGAGCGGGCCGAGGGCTTTTTTCAAACGCGTCCACCAGTTACTGTCCCGATGCTGTGGTGTCGCAACGCCGGTTGTGTCCGATTGCCACTCCATGTCCGAATCTCCTCGATAATGCTCGCCTGTCATTCCGAGCGAAGTCGAGGAATCTCTTACTGTTTATTCGTCCCGGGATGTCAGCCCAACTGGGATTCAGCCGATGACAAAGACGCATTCGCGAGCGCGTGGAGGAAATCACGCACTCGCGCCGCGCAATTCGTTGAACGCGTCGCCGAGGTGGGCGAGAACATCGCTCGCGAGCAGCGATTCCTCGCTTGCCCCGAATTGAAAGATCGACATCTCGGCGGCACGCCCGCAGACCCACGCCGCAAGACGAGCGGCGTTGTATCTGGTCATCTTGTGTCCGAGTAAACCGGCGCAAACCCCGGTGAGCACGTCACCCATCCCGCCGCTGGCCATGCCGGGATTGCCCGTTGTGTTGTAGCTGACCGGTTTGCCGCTTTCGCAAACCAGGGTGCGACTGCCTTTGAGCAACAAAGTGACTGGGTACTTCTCGCAGAAATTCCGGGCGATGCCCGCGCGCGACATTTTTCCGGTTTCGATGAGGCGCTCCATTTCGCCCGGATGCGGTGTGAGCAGGCGCGGGCCTTCGCAGTGTTGCAGGATGTCGATCTTGGGGCCGAGGATGTTCAACCCGTCCGCGTCGATCACCATGGGTTGGCGGGCATGCCGAATGAGGTGGACGATTTCGGTGGAGCGGGATTGACCCAGACCGGGTCCCAACGCCCAGATGTCGATCTTTTCCTTCAATAGCTCGCGGTAATTGCGGACTGGTTTGACCATCGCTTCAACCGGACCGGCGGCAGCGACGATCGGATAAACATCCTGCGGGACGAAAACTTCGACCAGACCGGCGCCGGCACGCAATGCGCCTTGTGTGGTCATGACCGCGGCGCCGGCAAATCCTTTCGAGCCCGCGACGACACCGATCCGGCCGAATTGATTTTTGTAAGCGCTGAATTTTCGGCGGGGCAACAGCGGACGCAGGCTCTCCGTGGTTGCCGCGAAAGCTTTCGCAGCCGTGGCGTCGGCGACGAGTTCGGGCAGAGGAACAACCTCCAATCGCCCGACGACATCGATCACGCTGTCGACAACAAGTCCATGTTTAACAAAACCGATCGCGACGGTGCAATCAGCGACGACACAATCTTCGGGATCGATCTCACCCGAATCGGCGTTCAGACCAGTGGGGACGTCGACCGCGAAAACGAAAGCAGTGCGTTCGCGGCGCAGCTTGTTGATGTCACCCGCCGCGGAGCGAACCGGCTCGCGCAGAAGATGGGTGGCGCCGAGGCCGAGCAAGCCATCCAGAATGATTGAAGGTGGGAGGGACCTCAGTGTCGCGAGGGTCGCGCTGCTCCCACTTTGCAACGCGTCGAGTTTCTTGCGCGTGAGCTCGGAACAATCTTTTTCGGCAAATGGGAGGCGGATGTCGATCTTCCAGCCGGCGCGTTGCAGGTGCGCGGCGGCCACGAGCGCGTCGCCGCCATTGTGACCTTTGCCCGCGAAAACAATGCACGTTCCCGGGTTCGGAAAAAACTTTTGCACGGCACGCGCCACGCCGGCGCCCGCTTCGTCCATCAGCGTTTCGACCTCGATGCCGCGTGCGAACGCCGCCTCTTCCGCCTCTCGCATCTGCGCCGAATTCAAAATCGGCGAATCCAAGTCAGTTCTCCGTTTCCGGCGGCGACGATTTTTTTCTGGTCGAAGAACTTGTTTTACTGGAGGCGGTCTTCTTCTTGCGCGAGGAGGCGGCTTTGGAGGAACGGCGCGAGCGCCGGTGCTTGCGCGAGGTGTCGGAATCGTGCACGCGAGTTTGGTCGATGAAAGGTTGCAGAGGGACGGTACCGGTGGCGGCGTAACGATTGCCGGCCGATGGATTGACCACGAGCGAACGCTCGCGCACGCCGCGCGCGATTTCGTCGGCCAACTGCTGCCGGTAGGAACTGCTCAGCGCGTACTGGGCTTCGGTCGGATTGGTGAGAAAACCGCATTCCACGAGCACGGCTGGAATCCGGCTCTTGCGCAGAACGTAGTAGCCGCGGCGACGCACGCCGCGATTGGAGGTGGGAGCGCCGCCGGCGACGTAATAGTGAATGGCCGAGGCGAGCGGCAGACTGTCGCGGCCGTAGAAGTAGGTCTCGATGCCATTGGCGCCGCCGCGTCTGGCGGCATTGAAGTGGATGCAGACGAAAATCGCATTGGGATACGAGTTTGCGATTGCGACGCGCACACCGAGCGGAACGAAGACGTCGCTGTCACGCGTCATCACCACGCGATAGCCCTGGGCAGAGAGCACAGTGCGCAATCGCTGCGCGACATCGAGGGCCATCATTTTTTCCGCGACCCGTTGACCGTAAATACCGCCGCGATCGTGTCCGCCATGGCCGGCATCGATTACTACTACGGTCGAATCGGAATAATTCTGCGGAGCGGCCTGGACCACACTTCGCACGGAGGGAGCCGGCGTCGGCTGGCGCTGCGCCCGTATGGAAGCGGCGTTGCGTTGTGCCGTGTCGCTGGGCGAGGGCAAAGCGAGCGCGACGACCGCCGGCGAAAGCGAGCCGGCGAAGCAGAACACAAAAAAGAAACGACGCATTCTAATTATTCGGCACCTGAGCCGGTCGCTCGGAAAGCTTGGGGAGGGATTCGCGCGCGGCCTGCGAGGATTGCGTTTCCATCATTCCACCGCGCACCGCCACGTTGCCGTCATCGGTATGGACAAGACGCGGCCGGCTCTTGGTTTCGGTGAAGGAAGTGTGAGCGACTAATTGGCCCTCCAGATCGACCCGCGAATAAGCCCAGAGCCGTGGAGCGGCGCAATGCAGAACGTGGAGCTGATTGAGGCGATCGACTTCCGCCTGCGGCTCGTCAAAAGCGATCGCCCGTCCGAGCGAGTAAGTGGCGTAAACGACGCCGCTCTCCTTGTCTTCGACCCGCACATAAAGCGAAGTGTGATCGGGGAAACGATTACTGAGCAGTGAATAGGTCCGCGCCCGGCCACTCTGGCCTTCGGGCAGACCGACGGTGCGTTGCCAGATGGGGCGCGCGTCCGTGACCTCGAAGACTTTCGCCTGCGAGTAAAAGAACTTGTCCAAATCGGCGAAATAAACATGCGCCCGGACATGATAAACGCCGAGATCGTGAACGGGATAGAGCGGGGTAAGATTGATGCGCTGAGTGACTTTTTTGCCCGCTTCGATGTGAAGCGGGGGTTGGCTCGAACCGGTGTTGACCGGCGCGATCGGCTGGCCTTCCCGACCGGTTATTTCAAAGCCGAACCAGGGCTGACTGCCGGCATCGCGAAGATCGACATCGCGCCCGGCCAGGTTGGTGATGGAAAGCGTGGCCACGACCGGTTCGTAGGCGATGTATTGAAGGCGCTTCAGTTTCAGCTCGATCTGGATTTGCGCCTCGGCCGTGACGAGAAAGAAAAACAGACAAACGATGGCCAGCCCGATCTTCACCGGGCGATAAGCTAACCCAATTCGGCGCATAAAAAAATCAGCGCGCTTCGCCCTCACACCCGCACTCCCGAGGCTGCATCTGTTGTGCCAGCTTTGGCGCTTTGTTTCTGCCGGGCCACGGCTTCGGTCAATACGATGCCCCATGAACTCCTGATCGTTTCCAGCGGAGGACGCACGTTGCGGTCGTAGGCAAACTCCACCAGGTCCCATGCTACCATTTCAAGCAAGGCCGGCTGGCCCTGGGCGGTGGCCGTTTCGCCATGGACGATCTGCCCGTCGCGCAAATAGACGATGCCGCTCTGTGCGCCCTTGACCATTTGAACGGCGCCGCCCCGCCGGCTCAGGCAGCACATCTGTAAAACATCGACAACATGGAAGAGATCGGGCGCGCCGCTGCTGGCCTTTTCCGTCCGCGCGATGGCGCGGAGGAGGCCTTCGCCGTCGATCGGCTCGGGGAACACTTTTGTTTCGACCACCTCGAGCCGCTGCTGCGCTGCCGGATAGGCTGGGAAAAAGAGCGTCTGCAGTCCCGGGAAAAGTTCGCTCAACGTTCCGCCCAAAACCAAACCGTCGATGCCCTCGGCTTCGAGTTGGGCGAGGAGCAGATTGCAACGCGAGTGGCGCCGGGCCCATTCAATGGCGGCGGCATCGTTGCGGGCAAGATCGCATTCGTGATTCGTATAATCCTTGAGCATTTGCACCAGTTGCGCGCCGAGCCCGGCGTCCTGGTGCACGACGAGCAATTGCATCAGGGCGAAGCGGTCGAGGAAGGCGGGTAAAGCTTGAGCAGTCGCGCCGGCTCGGCCCGGACGGCCTCGAGCTTATCCTGGTAATAGACCCGCACGATGTAACCGAGATATTTTCGCTGACCGCTCTCCGGGCCGCTCGGTTTGGTGGTGCGCGTCTTTTTTCCTGGATTAACCGAAGCGGCCGCGGCCGACAATGCCGCCTCTGAGGAGAGCAGCTTGGTTTTCGTCCGGAGATAATTTACCTGCAGGACTTCAGGTTCCGACTTCGCCCAATCGTGGTCCGGCGTGAGCCACTCATAAGTCACATCGGCGTCCGTCAGCTTGATATCTTTGTCGTCCACCGTGTCGTAGAAGAAGACCTGAATTTTGACCCGGGTATGATCGATCACGGTGCCGGCGCGCTTTTTGATGCTGAGGCGCAATGTGAGATTGGTGTCCGCTTCGGGATCGGGCGATTCAGTCACGTTCGCTTCGCTGATGGCGAGATTGGTCCCCTCGGCGGTCGATGGCGGCTCGGTCACGGGCGCGGCCACGTCGAGACGCGCCGTAGCCGGCAAAGCCGCGCCGGCAGCGGGAGCCGATGCGGGCACGCCGATTTTGAGTCGTTGGGTTGCGAGTTCAAAGGAAGCCCCGGCCGCCGGTCCAAGCTCCTGGATTTTGCGCCAGATTTCATTCGATCGATTGACGTTCTGCATCGCCTCATAGGTCTTGGCCAATTCTTCAAGGATCTTTGCGTTGCTTGGATCTTGTTCGGAAGCTTCCTGCAAGCGGGCCAGCGCATTGGCTGTGTCGCCGCGATCGCGCAACGCCACCGCGTCGATCAGGACCTGCTCGCTCAAGGAGAGTGGCGGCGGTGTAGTTAGGGTGGCCGGAATCGAGGGTGCGGCCACAGGAGTGGTTTTGGCAACCGCGAGTGACGGCGGAGCAGCCGCGGTCGGAAAGCTGCGCGGCCGGCCGATAAAAAAATGATAACCAACCGCAAAAATCTCGGCCACGCCAAAAAGCGCCACCGAAGCGAGCGCGACCCGGAAACTTCGGTCCGAGTTGAGCGGAGCTGACAACGTGACGAGGCGCATGGCGGCGACCGACCGCATTTTGTAAACGCGCTTTGGGAAGAATGTCAACCGGGGCGTGGCGGGGGCATGCTCCGCCGCGGCGTGGTGTCAGCGGGAAATATCGTTCTGGCTCAGGATTTTGAATCCCTGTCCAAGTAAGACCGAGGAGGCGCACTCGCTGTCGTCGACATGCAGCGCAATGGCAGCCAGCCCATGCGGCCGGGTGAGGAGCGGGTAAGTGAAGTGCACGTTTACTTCGGCCATGAGCAACGCGGCGAAAAGCTGCGCCAGTTGCGTGGCCACCTCGCGCATCTCCACCACCACCACTTCGCACACGCCAAAGGGCACATCGTGTTTGCGAAACAATTCCTCGACCCGCTCCGGGTCGCTCACCATGATTCGCGCGATCGCCGAGTCGGTCGATTCCGAGACACTCAGCGCCACCACGTGCGTGTCGTGCGTGTTCAGCAACTTCACGATGTCGAGCAGCGCGCCCACCTTGTTCGCCAGAAAGACCGAGAATTGACGGACGAGCGGACCGCCGAGCTTGGAAGTTGTTTCGGGTAAATCGAGCATGATAAGACGCGCGACTGTAGGGGAAGCAGCCTGCTTCCCTTGGACGGGACGCGGGCAGCGCCCCTACAGAGTTCGGTCACGCTGAATATCTCATTGTCGATCTTGCACTGGCAAACCAATATTGAACCGGCCGACGATGGACGAGGAGAACGAACTGATCGCGTTGCGGCGCAAAAAAGTCGAAACGCTCCGGGCGCGCGGCATCGAGCCGTTCGGCAGAGCTTTTGAGACGAGCGGCAATATTTCAGAAGTCCGCACGGCGTTTAAGGAAGGCGAGATGTTGCGCGCGGCCGGGCGGATCACGGCGCATCGCGACATGGGTCAAAGTCATTTTCTCGATCTGCGCGACGCGACCGGCCGCATCCAGATTTATCTTCAGGCCAAGGAAGTCGGTCGCGAGCTGATCGAGCTGGTGCCGCTGCTCGATCTCGGCGATTTCATCGGCGTCGAGGGCAGTTGTTTTCTGACCAAGACCGGCGAGCCGACTTTGCGGGTGCGGACCTTTGAAGTGTTGGCCAAATCACTGCGGCCGTTGCCGGAAAAATGGCACGGGCTGCAGGATGTCGAAGCGCGTTATCGCCAGCGGTATCTCGATCTTCTCACCAATGAACGGTCACGCGAGATTTTCGCCACGCGCATTGCGCTCGTGCGCGAGACGCGCCGCTTTTTCGAAGACCACGGTTTTTTGGAAGTGGAGACGCCGATGCTGCAGGCGATTGCCGGGGGCGCCGCCGCCGAACCGTTCAGCACGCATCACAAGGCGCTCGGGCTCGACCTTTATCTGCGGATCGCGCCGGAGCTCTACTTGAAGCGGTTGCTTGTCGGCGGATTCAACAAGGTCTTCGAAATCAATCGCAATTTCCGCAACGAAGGAATTTCGCGGAAACACAATCCCGAGTTCACCATGCTCGAGGCCTATTGGGCCTACGCCGACTTCGAAAAAGTGGCCGATCTGGTGGAGGAGCTCATTTGTTATTTGGCGGAAGCGCTGGAGGTACGCGCTCCGTCGCGTCCCAAAAATTCAGGGACGGGACAGAGCCCGTCCCTCCAGATCGAACATTGCGACGCCGAGGGAAAGGTGACGCGCACAATCAATCTGGAGCGCCCGTGGCGCCGGGCGCGATATGTCGATCTTGTCCGCGAGGCTGCCGGGAAGGACTGGTTCGAAGTGAGTGCGCAACAACGTCGTGAACGCGCGACGCGCGATTTTGGGTTGGAGATTTTGCCGACGCTCGCCGATTTCGAAATCACCCAGCACGTCTTCGAGAAGCTCGTCGAAGAAAAAACCTTCGACCCGCTCTTCGTGACCCATTGTCCGAAAGAACTGGTGCCGTTGGCGCGACAGAACAGTGCGGACGAATCCCTCGTCGATGTATTCGAGCTGATCATCAACGGAGTCGAGATCGCTCCCGGTTATTCCGAGTTGAACGATCCGATGGTGCAACGGCGCCGGTTGCTCGAACAGGCGGGCGAAGAAACCCAAAAGATCGACGAAGACTTTCTGCTGGCCCTCGAGCACGGGATGCCGCCCGCCGGCGGCTTCGGCCTCGGCATCGACCGATTGACCATGTTGTTTACCGGCGCGGAATCGATCCGCGACGTGATTCTGTTCCCGCTCCTCAAACCGAAGAAATAGGTGGATCGCGACTTCCGGGCGCGATGGCAAAAATCATGCCCCGACTTTCGGGGCCAAGAATTAACATCGCCCGCGGAGCGGCCGATCCACCTTCACGCTGCGTATCGATCGATGATCCAGGGCCAAGCTTCCGGTTTTTCACACAGACCGGCAGCGACCGGATTTTGCCGAATGTAGTTCAGTTTTGCTGAGAGTTGTTCGCCACGTTCGTCAGCTCGAAGCCGATGATCGAAGAAACCTTGTTGCCACACGATTTCGTGCTTGGTCGTATGGAAACGTTTCCAATCCCCCATAACTCTGCTCATTGATTCGTGCAGCGGAAACGAGAGCATCGCGTGCAGATGATCCGGCATTAGAATAAAGAGCGTGATATGCCAGCGCTGCTTGCCTTCGTAGAACCTGGCTGAATCGAGAATGGCGGGCGCAAGTGTTTGGTCCGTTAAAGCGCGCTGTGGCTGTGTGCGATCGAGCCCGATGCGGATGTGAAACAGTGCTCCCTCTTCGACCCAATCCGGAACTTGCTGATGCAGCTTAGCCGGAAACCCGCGGTACATTTTCACGAGTGCACTATGGTGGATCGCGACCTCCGGGCGCGATGGCAAAAATAAATGCCCCGAAAACTTTCGGGGCCAAAAATTAACATCGCCCGCGGAGCGGCCGATCCACCCAGCCAAAAGATAACGGAGCAATCAAGGTGGATCGGTCGGGCCGCCGGACGATGCCAAAACAACAACGCGGGATCCCCACCCGTCGGGAAATGCCGCGGCGTTTGTCATGTCGAGCGAAGTCGAGACATCTCTTATTGCTCGCGAGCGAAGCGAGAAGACAAAACGGTAAGAGATTTCCTCGACTGCGGTCGGAATGACAGATGGCGCCTTTGCGGCGGCGAAAAATCCACGCGACCAACGCTTTGGCGGCGAAACATTCAGGCGGAGGAGACAATCATTTCGAAATTGATGAGGTGATACGTATGGCTAAATGCGAACTGTGCGGGAACGATTACGACAAGACGTTCGAGCTAACCCGGGACGGCAAGACCCATGTCTTCGATAGCTTCGAATGCGCGATCGCGGTGATGGCGCCGCAATGCGAGCATTGCGGGTGCAAAATCGTCGGCCACGGCGTCGAAGCCGGCGGGAAGATATTCTGCTGCGCGCATTGCGCGCGGGAGAGCGGCGAGAACAAACTGCGGGACAGAGGATAAGTCGCGCGAATGGGTATTCAGGTAGGGGCGATTGACCTCAATCGCCCGCGGGCGGTTCGGTGAACCGCCCCTACCTTTCCATCTCAAACGTCACCTTCGCATTCACGCGATAGCTGGTGACCTTGTCGTTCTCGACCGCGGCGGTGAAATCCTTGATGTAGACCGAGCGAATATTGCGCAACGTTTTCGACGCTTCGCCGACCACATTCTGGGCCGCCTCTTCCCAGCTGCTCGCCGACTCCGACATGACTTCGATGACTTTGACAATTTTGGCCATGATGTGCCTTCTCCTTTATCTAAATCATCGCAGCCGAATGCGACTTCGGTTCGGTAAGATCGACAACTACCAACGCGCTCGGAGAGCGCGTTGCACCTAGATTCCCTTCTGGTCGAGCCACTGCACAGCGTAACGCGCGACCTGCCGCGCGTTTGCCAGATTGAGCTTTTCCTTAATGTGCGCCCGGTGCGTTTCGACCGTTTTTGGACTGAGATGCAATAGCTTGGCGATCTCGCGCACGTCGCGGCCTTTGCCGATCAATTCGAGGATCTCCAGTTCTCGGTCGCTGAGCTTGTCGGTCAAACTCGATTCGCCTTTGCCGCTGGCGAAGCTGGTGATGAGTTTGGCCGACATATCGGGGCTGAGATAGGGCTGGCCGGCGAAAACGGCGCGGATGGCGCCGATGACTTTTTCGAGCGCTTCCTCTTTCATGACGTAACCCTGGGCGCCGGCGCGGAGCGCGCGCAGGGCGTAGAGCGATTCGTCGTGCATGGAAAGGACAAGGATGGGCAGCTTGGGAAATTCGGCCCGGATATTCTTGATCAGCTCGATCCCGTTCGCGCCCGGCAGACTAAGATCGACAATCGCAAGGTCGGGCTTGCGCTGGCGAATGACGGTAAGCGCCTCGGCGGCATTGCTCGCTTCACCGCAGATGGCCAGCCCGTCGTCCGTGCTGTCGATCAACTGTTCGAGGCCTTTGCGGAAAAGCGGGTGATCATCGACGATCACGATCCGTTTGTTCTTGGGCGAAGCGCTTTTCGAGGAGTCGCTGGCAGGGCGAGCGCGCTTTGTGGCCGGGGTGAGTGTCATATAGCCAAGACTTATACGTTTGAGCCGTTCTTTGGTTGCGGTAAATGAATCGTCAGGCGTGTTCCGCCGCTGGGGGGAGCGGTGAGCGCGAGGCGAGCGCCGATCGATTGGGCGCGGTAGTTCATGATGTGAAAACCCAGTCCCTGACCGTGCCCGACCTTCTTGCTCAGACCGACGCCGTTATCTTTGACGCTGCAGATCAGAGTATCGCGGTCGCGCCGGACTTCGAGGACAATCTGGGTGGCGCGCGCATGTTTGTTGGCGTTGATGAGGGCCTCGCGCAAAATGCGGTAAAGTTCCGCGGCAACCCTGTCATCGTGCAAATTGGTGTCGGTCTTCAGGGCGAGCCGGCAGGGTGTATTCCAGACTTTTCTATGAACCAGGTCGCGCAGGGCGACTTCAAAGCTGGCCGCGTCCACTTTCTCTTTGTGTAAATCGCGCGCGATGTTGCGCGCGCTGGCGACAGAGCTGTTGATGAGCCGCGCGATCTTTTCGATGTCCCCGGTCTCGATGACGCGATGCTGCTTGAGGCGCAACGCGGTGGCCTGGGCCATCAAGCTGATCGCGGTCAATTGCTGACACAACCCATCGTGCAGTTCCTGGCCGAAACGCTGCTGCTCGCGATCGGTCACTTCCAGAATCTCGCTCTCCAAACCGCGGCGCCGTCTGATCTCAGCCTCCAACTCGGCATTGGCTGAGCGCAGTGCCCGGGTGCGCTGCTGGACCAGTTTCTCCAGCATTTTTTTCGATCCTTCGAGCGCGGCCTGCGCTTTTTTGTAATCGGTGATGTCGCGGACTGCGCCGATGGTATAGAGCACGACACCCTTGGCATCACGGACGGCCGAATGGAGTTTTTCCGCCCAGATAATCCCGCCGTCTTTTCGCACGTAGCGTTTTTCGATCCGGTAAAACGGGAATTGGCCGGCAATGAGCTGGCGGTGCAGTTTGATGTCGAGCGGATAATCGTCCTTGTGTGTTACGTCCTTCATGCCGCGCCGAAGAAGTTCGTCCTCGCGATACCCGAGAATGCGGCAGAACTCCGGGTTGACCCCGATGTATTTGCCGTTGGGTGAAGATTCCAGGATTCCAATCGGCGCACGTTCGTAAGTCGCTTGCAGACGTTGCTGGCTTTCGCGCAGCGCCTTCTCGGCCCGTTTACGTTCGCTCAGGTCGAAAATCGCCGTCTGGTAGAGGCGCGCGCCATCTTTGACCAGCGCGAAAGTTGCCGTGCTCGACAATTGGACCGGGACTTTTTCGCCATCGAGCCGCTTGAGATGCAACTCGGTCACGACCGAGCCGTCGGACGAGCGGCACTGGAAGAGATGGTGAAGAAAGCGTTGCGTGTCCTCCGGCGCGACGCAGACGGCAAAGGTCATCCCGATCAATTGTTTGCGCGAGCGGCCGAGCAGACCGACCGCGACAAAATTAATTTCCTCAATCCGGCCGGTCCGATCGAAAGTGACGTAACCGATCGGGGCAAAGTCGAAAAGATCGACATATCGTTGAATGGCTTGTTCCAGCTCGGTCCTGGGCTGGCGAAAGACTGGCTTGGCTGTCGATCTTGGTGCCGGGGCTTTTTTGCCGTTCGCCCCGTTCCGGGGCCTGATTACTTCGCCCGGCGAGACGACTCGCTTCTTACTTGCGCGGCGCGGTTTGTTTCGTGCGTTTGGCGTTTTGGTTGCCATCCGGCTCCTCTTTTCCATCGATATCGACCAGTGTGATCACGGCGCCTTCGATTTTGTTGTCGGTCGTGCGATAGGGACGCACCCGCAGCGAATATTGCCGGCCTTCCTTGTCGGTCACTTTGCACTCGTGCATGGTCAAACTCTCGATCACCTGGCGCACGCGCTGTTCCAGATCGGGGATGTCGATGTTCGGTTTCAAATCGGTGATCGGCCGGCCGACGTCGCTTTGCAGGATATTGAAAGCGTTGCGGGCGGCGGACGTGACTCGCCGCACCAAAAGATTGTTGTCCACCATCACGATCGGCAATTGAATGCTGGCGAGCAGATTGTTCAGGTCGCTGTTGATCTGCATCATCTCCAGATTGCGATTGCTCAGCTCTTCATTCAGCGTGGTGAGCTCCTCGTTGGTCGATTGCAATTCTTCCTTCGCCGTCTCCAGCTCTTCGTTGGTCGATTGCAGCTCTTCGTTGCTCGATTCAATCTCTTCGTTGGCCGACTTCAACTCTTCATTGGTCGCTTCCTGTTCTTCGATGATGGCTTGCAACGATTCCTTGCTCGCGGCGAGATCGCGGCGCAGCTCGGCGATCTCGCGTTGCGACGCCGTTTTGCCCAGCAGTTGTGGCGCTTTGCCCGGCCTGGTCCCCTTGGTCGTCTCATCGAAAATAACCAGCAGCCAGGCTTTGTCGGTCGTGGAAATTTTAAAGGGCACCACCTGGATGTTAATCTCGCGGGTTCTGCCGCCGTATTTCATGAGCGAACGTTCTTTCCTGGCCGGTTTGTTCGTTTTGATCGCAGTCCGAATCACGTTGCGCAGATCGGCCACCAGAGCGGGCCGCACCATTTGCAGAAGATTGAGCGAGGCCGGCCCGGGTTGGTACTCGATATAGGGCTCGGTCCGTCCGCGGAACTGCTGCACGTGGAGCTCGTCGTCGATCACGACCGCGGCCGGCGCGTAGGCGCCGAGAATGATGCGGTCGGCCATTTGCAAGAGTTGTCCGCCGAACATCCCCCTCCGGGTCGCTCTGCCCGCCATGCCGAATTGTCTTCCGTCATATTCAATCAATTCCGGCAAAAGCGGGGTTGCCACCGGTTTCTTGGCGTAAATTTTATTTTTCTTGTCCACCAGATTGAAAAGTTCTTCGAAGGTGCCGATCGATTCAGCCGGGCCGAGAATGAGGTAGCCGCCGGGATTGAGCGCGTGATGAAATTGCGGGATGCAGCGTTTGTGCATCTGCGGCGAAAGATAAATGAGCACGTTGCGGCAACTGATCAGATCAAGCCGCGAAAAGGGCGGATCGGTGATGACGTTTTGCCGCGCCAGCGTGCAAATGTCGCGCACCCGGCGGCTGATCTGGTAAGTGCTGTCGCGTTCTTCGAAAAATCGCCGCAAGCGCGGCCGGGAAACGTCTTTCTCGATCGCGCGCGAATAAATCCCGGCGCGCGCATGGTCGATCATCGCTTCGCTCAAGTCGGTGCCAAAAATCTGGATTTGCATTTCCGAAGCGTGCTGTCCCAGCGTTTCGAGGATGCAAATGGCGAGCGAATAAACTTCTTCGCCCGTGGCGCAGCCTGGCACCCAAACGCGCAATTCGCCGTGGCGGCCTTTCTTTTTCAGGAGTGCGGGCAAAAAGCGTTTGCGCAGGGCGTTGAAGAGTCGCGGGTCGCGGAAAAAGCGTGTTACATTAATGAGGAGATCGTCAAAGAGCGCCTGGACCTCCTCAGCATCCCTGTGCAAAAGTCGCGCGTACTGGCTGAGCTTCGTCATCCGATGCAGGGCCATGCGCCGCTGGATGCGCCGGTTGAGCGTCGCGAACTTGTAGCTGCTGAAATCGACGCCGGTGTGCTTTTTGAGAGATAAGAAGACGCGTCCGAGATCGTCCGCTTTTTCGTATTCCGATTTTGCCTCCTGCTCTGCGTTGCCATCGGCGAAGGGCTGGCGAACATAGGGGTGGGCGACGAGATCGCGGATTTCCTGTGCGATCGCTCTCGGCGAACGCACCGCATCGACGAAGCCGGAGCGGATCGCGTTGCGCGGCATTTCCGGGAACTTCGCGGTCTCTTCGTCCTGGGCGAAGGTCAACCCGCCGGCTGCCTTGATCGCGCGCATTCCGGCGGTCCCGTCGCTGCCCGTGCCGGAGAGAAGCACGCCGATCCCGCGGCTGCCGCATGCTTCGGCGAGGGATTCAAAAAAGTAGTCAATCCCCACGTTGGGATGTTCGGTGCGACGGACCAGCGCGAGCGCGCCATTTTTTACCGCCACGCATTTATTGGGCGGCTGCACGTAGACGGTGTTCGGTGCCGGTTTGGTTTTCTTGGTGATCTCGATCACCGGCATGGAGGTGACTTTGCCTAACAAGCTGGCCAGTTTGCTGGCGTGATGCGGATCGAGATGCTGCACGATGACAAAGGTCATCCCGTTGCGGGCCGGCAAATGCCGCAGTAATTCCATGGTCGCTTCGAATCCGCCGGCCGACCCGCCGATGCCGACGATGGGACAATCGGTTGTCGATCTTGACCCGCGGTTGCGCGATGCTTTTCGCCTCTGGTTGCTGCGGCGACTGCTTTTTCGATGCGCCGCCCCTTTTGTGGCCTTGGTTTTTCGCGGCATGAAGCCCTTTGCCTAATACTCACTTACGGCTCGGGTCGATTCAAGCCGCGATTGACTTACGGAACGTCTCTGTCATGCCCAAAAGGAACATCGTCGTGATCGCTGCTTCGGCCGGTGGGCTGGAAGCCTTGTGCGAGCTGGCCGCGAACCTGCCCAGGGATCTGGATGCGTCGATTTTTGTCGTCATGCATGTCGGCACCGCAAGTATGCTGCCGGAAATCTTGAGCCGGAACGGGAATTTACCCGCGGTAACGGCGGAACATGAGAAACGTTACGAGAACGGCTGCATCTACGTCGCGCCGCCGTATTGTCATTTGTCGATCAAAGACCACGTCACGGTGTTGACGCGCGGTCCGCGGGAAAACGGGCATCGCCCGGCGGCGGACGTGTTGTTTCGGAGCGCAGCGCGCGAACATCGCGCCAAAGTTGTGGGCGTGGTGTTGAGCGGCGGACGCGACGATGGCTCGGCCGGTCTCTTCGCCATCAAGGCGCGCGGCGGCGTCGCCATTGTCCAGGACCCACGCGAGGCGATGACCCCGAACATGCCACAGAACGCGCTCCACATGGTCGATGTCGATTTTTGCCTGCCCGTCCGGCAGATCGCCGACATGCTCGTGCAACTGGCGGCCGGTAACGCCACCGACATTATCGAAGCGCCAAATGGAGAATCGACCATGGAGGATCAAGCAACGGCCGATCGGCCGAGCAGCGCACCATCCGGCGACCAAATCCCGGTCGCTTGCCGGGAATGCAACGGCCCGCTTTACGAAGCAAAAGACGGCGAGCTCGCCCACTACCAATGTTTCGTCGGCCATCGTTTTTCGCCCGAAAGCCTGAGCGAACAACACACCGAGGCGCTCGAGCGCGCTTTGTGGACGGCGACTCGCAAACTCAAGGAGCGCGTCGTGCTGCATCAGAAGCTGATCGAGCGCAAGAAGCGCAACACAGGTGAAGAGGAATTGCGCAAACGGCTCGAAGAATCGGTCACGACCGCGGAACAGGACCTAAGATTACTGCGCGAGGTTCTCGATCGGATTTAGGCCGGTTCTCGGCCGCTCGACAACTGGTCAGGCCGCGGCCTCGGGAGGGCGCAGAGCCGCCAGATATTGCGCATCGAACGCGCGCAACGCCGCTTCCACGCTTGAGCCGAGACCAACAATGCCCTCGCGCATCTCCGTCCCGAGCAGCGCCACCCACATCTTGCCGCGTTTGAAAAGGCGCGGGCGGCAAACCGCCGAAGGGCTGCGCGGGTAGGCCGCGCAATACATCTCCATTCGTTGCCGCGCGGCCTGTTGTTGAACGTTTTTCACCTTTCCCGAATGTCGCGGGAATAATGGGCGGTCTCACGAATCATGGCAATCAGACGAAAGCCTGAGCGGCTCATCAAGGAAATCCGCACTGCGCCGCGCTGCATTGCTCTGCCAAGAAAAACAACTGCGGCGAGTGTGGCGTGCGAAAATAATATTGTTATGACAAACCTCAATTTGAAAGGCAGTTGGAACGAAGCGAAGGGAAAATTGAAACAAAAGTACGCGCAATTGACCGATGACGACCTCACTTTTGGTGAGGGCAAAGCCGACGAGCTGCTCGGCCGGTTGCAGCAAAAACTCGGCAAATCGAAGGAAGACCTGCGTCGGGAAATTGAGAATCTGTAAAGCGGCGCAATGCGCCGACTGAATGCGCGGCGCGGTGCGTTGTTTACGGAGCGGGTCCGGCGATCGCTCGCGGGGTTTAGTCCTGTCGTTGCGCGAAGCTCAGGTACTGGCTGTCGAAGGCCCGCAGAGCTGCTTCGACATTTGGGCCGATGCCGACGATGCCGTGTTCGATGCTTTGGCCCAAGAGCGCAATCCAAAGTTGGTTGCGGCGCAACAAACGCGGCCCGCGCATGGCGGATGGACTGTGAGGGCGCGCCGCGCAATAGGCGTGCATCTCGCCCATCGCGACCGACATTGCGTCAAAGCCCTGGTCGCGATTGGAGACAAGCCTGCGTTTGCTCATTTTCTGGCAAACGCGCACGTCGCCTGGGTTGGATGTGCGCCTTTGGAAGCGTGGTTGGCGTTCCGCTCTGAAACTGAACGGTTTCGCCGGGTGCCGGCAACCCATGAGATTTTGACCGATAAGCGGACTTGCCGCCGTTCCTATTGTGCCACGGTGGGCAACTTGCCATGCTTGGCGCTGCGATGGCATTGCTGAGCCCCATTCAGTTTGCTGACGCCGACAAGCTGCAGATTTTGCGGCACTTGGATCGCTATCGCGCGTGGCGGTCTCTTGATGAAAAACGGTATTGCCTCGCCTGCGGCCGGATCATTCGGGGCCACGACATTGAGGTGGTGGGAGGGACACGCGGCAGCGGACCGCTGCGGGTGGTCTGTCCTACGCGCGGCTGTCATTCAATTCCGATGGACTGGGTAATTCCCACCAAGGAAGTGCTCGCCAACATGTCGATCTTGCAAAATACCGTCGCGCCGGCGGACCCGCGGCCGCCACAGTCCCATGACGCCACCTTCGGCGCACGGCTGCGCAAGTTCGCGCGCCACTTTCGGCGGGCCGCCTGAATCGGCGGAAGTCCCACGCGGCTAGGGATTTCACCGACTGCTTAACCGGTCGCTCTCCCGATTGCGCCGCTCGGCCGCGCTTTCCATCGTCTTTGCATTAGCAGGCAAACAACTCGGGAGGGCCATTTTATGTTGAAACCAACTTTTGATTGCAACAGTGCAGCCGCGGCGACGGATGAAGCTTTGATCGCAGCGATCACCGACCATCAGCCCGAAGCGCTCGGGGAGTTGTATTCGCGACATGGGAGTAGATTGAAGTCGGTCATCGGCAATGTCGTGCATGAAGAAGGCGAGGCCGACGACGTGCTGCAGGAGATTTTGCTGCAGGTGTGGCGTGAAGCGTCTAATTACTCGCCCAAAACCGGCCGCTTGCTCGCCTGGATCGTGACAGTGGCGCGGCGGCGCGCGATCGATCGGTTGCGGAGGAAACAGGCCTATTGCCGGGTCAAGGAACGCTACCAAACGCATCTCGAGCAACAAACACACTCCGCCAGCTCGGCGCGCGGCACCGACAAGGAGATTGAGCGCGCGGATTTGCGCCGTTTCCTCCATCGTCGCCTGCAGAACCTTCCCCGTTATCAGCGCGAAGCGATCGAGCTCGCTTTTTTTGCCGGTATGAGCCACCGCGAAATTGCCGCCGCCACGCGCGCACCGCTTGGAACGGTCAAAACCCGGCTGGAATTGGGATTGCGCAAACTGACCCAATCGCTGCGCCCGGTGCGAAACCAGATTTAGTCGCGGAAATTCGGGCGCCGGGACTCGGAATTTACGATTCCGGTCCCGGCGAAGGGCCAGATGTCGATCTTGCGCAATGCCGGCTGTAATTCTGGCGCGCGCGTGCTAAATTGCGCGGCAATGGAAACGCCCCAAATCACTGCCTATCTCAAAACGTATTGCGGGTGGAGTGCCGGCGTGCGCGCCGTGCTCGCCAAATACAATCTGCCGTTCAACGAAAAAGACATTATCCAGAACCCGGCGTTCCGTTGGGAAATGGAAAACAAAAGCGGACAGCCGCTCTCACCGTGCGTGGAAATCAATGGAGAGATGCTCGCCGACGTCAGCGGTGAAGAAGTGGAGAAATATTTGATCGACAAGAAAATCGTTCAGCCGAGCGAGGCGCAGACTGACGTGCCGCTCAACGCTCCCTGCCCGACAGAAGTGCACGAGGGCAGTGTAAAGCTGAACTTCTAACTGCGCGTTTGTAGCTGCCGCCGTCTCGGCGGCAGTTGCGCGCGTTGATATAGCTGCCGCCAGAGACGGCGGCAGCTACAATTCACCGTCGTTCACTTTCCGCCGTAATATTCCGACGCTAGATTGTCCAAATCAGCATGAAACTTTTCGCGCGCATCGGCGGAGCGAAGCGCAGCAAACTATTTCGCTACGGTTGGAAGATCTCGCTCGCCGCGCTCGTCGTCGGCGCCGGCCTGGCCGTCTTCATTTTTTACGGCGCCTGGGCGGCGAGCTTCGACATGAAAAAGGTCGGGCAAATGCCCGAGCGCAACACCGTCTTCGATGTCGATGGCAAAATTTACAGCCGTCTGGCGGGCGCCAACCGTCTGAAAGTGTCGCTCGACGAAGTCTCGCCGCTTTTCATCAGCGCGCTCCTGGCGCGCGAGGACACGCGTTTCTATCAACATCCCGGGGTCGACTGGCGCGGAATCCTGCGCGCGCTGGTGCGTGACATTTTGAGCCGCTCGGCCAAGGAAGGCGCGAGCAGCATTACCCAGCAATTGGCGCGTAACAGCTTGCCGCTCGGCGGACGGACACTCAGCCGCAAATTGCTCGAAGCAATGGTCGCGTTTCGCATCGAGCAGCAGTTTACCAAGCAGCAGATCCTCGAGCTTTACATCAACCGGATTTACTACGGCGCGGGCTGTTACGGAGTCGAGACGGCGTCGCAAGCTTATTTCGGCAAGAACGCATCAAAATTGAATTTGGGCGAGGCCGCCCTGCTCGCGGGGGTGATTCGCAGCCCGAATCGGCTTTCGCCGCTAAAAAACCCGGAAGGCGCGGCGCAACAGCGCGACCTCGTGCTCGATCGCATGGTGCAGTTGAAGAAAATTTCCGTCGCGGAAGCGAGCCAGGCGAAGCTGGCCAAGGTCAGCGCGCATCCCAAGCGGATGCTCCAGATCGAGGAGAATTACGCGATGGACGCGGTGCAGCGGGATTTGAGTCTGCTGCTGACCCAGGACCAGATCGACAACGGCGGCATGTTCATTTACACGACGCTCGATCCGGCGGTACAGGACGCCGCCCAGCAGGCGCTGGAAAGCCAGCTCACCAAGATCGAACGTCAGTCGAACTTCAATCATCCGCTCAAATCCAGTTATCAGCCCCCGGAGAACGGCGAAGGCGATTCGGCCATGCCGTATCTGGAAGGCGCAGTGGTGGCGATCGACAACGCGAGCGGCGGGATTCGTGCGTTGGTGGGCGGGCGCGACTACGCGCAAAGCAAATTCAATCGCGCCCTGCCGCCGGCCAATCGTCAGGTCGGCTCCGCCTTCAAGCCGTTCGTTTACACGGTTGCTTTCATGCAGGGTCTTCTGCCGGGCGCGGCCATCAGCGATGATCCCATTCAGCCGGGAGAAATCGATGGCGCCGGGACGTGGTCGCCCGGAAATTCCGACGGCACCTACAGCGGTGTTCAACCGTGCTCCTACGGCCTGGTTCAATCGCGTAACACGATGAGCGTGCGCGTCGGTCAATTCGCCGGCCTCGATGCCGTGCAGAAAGTCGCCACCACCCTCAACCTCGGGGACAATATTCCGCGCGGCCCGGCGATTTACATTGGCTCGTTCGAAACCAATCTCAAAAGTCTCACCGCGGCTTACACCGTTTTTCCGAACAACGGCGTCCGCAAGCAGGCTTATATCATCGAACGGATCGACGATCAGGAGCACAAACCGATTTACCGCGCGGCCCATATCTCGGTTCCCGCCCTCGACCCGAGCGCGTCGTGGATGACAACGCAGCTGATGGAAGATGTGCTGACAAGAGGAACGGCGGCAAGCGCGCGCTCGTTAGGCTTCAAGTTGCCGGCGGCCGGCAAAACCGGCACGACCAACGATTACAAAGACGCATGGTTCATCGGTTACACCACCGCGGTTACCTGCGGTGTGTGGGTCGGCTTCGATCAGCCGGTCACGATCGTCTCGCGCGGCTACGGCGCGACGCTGGCCCTGCCGGTGTGGGTGCAGGTCATGAACAAAGCGGCGCAACGATATCCGCCGCGGGATTTGCAGCCGCCGGTCGCCATGCAGCGCGCCGCGGTCTGTTCCATCTCCAATCATCTCGCCACCACTGGTTGCCAGGGCGCGGGCACCGCCTACGAAATCGATCTGCCCACCGACAAAATCCCCGTCGCTCCATGCGAAATCCACGGCGGCTCGATTTTTGCGCAACGGCTCGATGATTTCGGACGGCGCGCGAACAATTTGCCCAACCGTTTTTTCCAATCGCTGCGCAAGTTTTTCGGCAGACGATAGATTTCGCCGGTTCTATCGCGGTTGCGCGACCGTTTTTGCTTCCTCGATTTTGACCAACTCGGGCAGCTCTTTGGCAAAGACAGCTTCGGCTGCCGCACCATTCAGCGGGCGCGTCGTCAGGAGCACCAGCTCCATGGTTTGCTGACCGAGATCGCGCAATCCCTGCTCGACCACGCGCACACGCATGCGTACGCCCCAATCGCGGCTGTCGCTCGAAAACAGCGCCGTACGCGGCCCAGCCGAGGTCCTGGCTTCCATCCAGTCTTGCTGCAGACAGAAAAACGTGTGCGCAAATTGGTCCGCTTCAAAGGGACCGCGGCGCCACCGCGCGAACTCCAGGTGCCGAAACGACAGCGTTACTCCGGGCTGCACGCTGTAGAAATTTACGCCGTCGTCGCGGGTTTGCTCCCAGCCGCTGCTCGGCAAACAAATCTCCGGACGATGCGCGCGCGCGCGCAACAACGTGCCGCCGCCGGGTTGCCACCGAAAAAAGAACAGCGTCCAGTACACGCGTTCCTGCGCGGTTGGCGCCGCGTCGGTTTTGTCCGCGCCGATACCTTCGCTCTGCCATCGCGCCGCGCGGCCCTCGTCGAAGCGCAGGGTCTGACGCACGCTTTCGGTGATTTTTAAATCCCGAAAAGTCGGTTCGGACTCCGGCCAACGGACCCGCCAGCGCATTCGCGCGACGAGATCGCGCTCATGCGCGCGATACCACGCGGCGGAAGCAACCTCGACGAAAACCAGCCAGCAGAGCATGACGACGAGCATGGCGGGCCGAACAAAACGCGTCGAAACATCCGACCGCCGACCTGTGACCTCTGACGTCTGACTTCTGCTTCTCCCGAGCAGCGTCGCCGCGCCGAGCGTGCCGATAAAGACCAGCGCGACGATCGAATAGCCGGCGAAGTCGTGCCAGCGCTCGACTGCTCCGAGCCCTTTCTGCGTTGCGATGAGCACGAGAAAAAACGTGCGCAGAAAGTTCGCCAAGATCGACAACGCGATGGCGACCACGACCAGGACACCCCGGCGGCTTGGGGAAAAGCGTTTCAGTTCGCCGAGCAGCAGCCCGATCATAAGCGCCGTCTGCAGTGCGCGCACTCCGCTACACGCCTCGTTCACTCCCACCACGCCGCTGCTGATTCGAATGAGGTTGCCCTCCACTTGCGCGGGGAATCCGCACAAGCTCACCGCTTCGCTCGCCGCGGCCGCCACCACGCGCATCAAGCCTTGCACCACCGGTTGCTCGATCGGGCTGATCCACGGCACCGCGACGAGAATAAAGCCGACCGGAAACGCGAAATGCCGCACCCACCGCGGCCCGCCCATCCACCAAAGCCCAACCAAAGTGAGCGTCACCACAATAATGGCGTGAACCCAACTGAGCGGACGCCAATCGGGGTTACCAATTTCAAAAACGCGCAGCGGCAGGAGCAACAACAGCGCAAGCGCAGCGACCCCCCTGGCCACGTGACCTGTGACTTCTGACCTCTGACCTCTGACCTGTGGTCGATTTTCCCAACGCAACCAAAACAGATACGCGCAGAAAAACGGCACGAACCAGCCGTAGCTGTATTGCTCGTTGAGCCACCATTCGCCGCTCAGGTGGCGGCAAAGCACCAACCAGAGCAAAGCGAAGGTAGCGAGCAAGAGCGCCGCCCGCGCGCCACCGCTCTGCGTCGAGACAACCGGCGGTTCGGGGGTCGCAAGCGCGGTTTTCAAACTGCGCCGAGTATATCCCAATGGCCAGCCGATGAAAGTATCGCTACATGTACCGGCGTGAGTCCGCCCCAGCAGACGATCCTTGGCGTTAGGTTTTCTCTCGACTCAGCCGACCAGATCGTCGCCCGCATCTCGAGCACCGGTGGCTTTCTCGTCGCTCCCTCGGCCCCCGGGATGGTGCGCCTGGCGGAAGACGCGCCCTATCGCCAAGCCATGCTCGCCGCCGACCTCGCCATTCCCGACAGCGGCTTCATGGTCCTGCTTTGGCGATTGCTCCGCGGGCAAAGCATTGAGCGCCTCTCCGGCCTCAAATACCTCAATCGATTGCTGGTCCATTTGAAGACAGCCGGCCGCCCGGAAATTTTCTGGGTGCTGCCGAGCCCGCCCGCGCAAGAAAAACTGATGGATTGGGCGCAACGCGAAACGTTCCCGCTCAAGATCGACAATTGCTACATCGCGCCGCGTTATGGAATGAACATCGAAGATCGACAACTCATCGAGTTAACCGCCCAGCGCCGGCCGCAGCACATCCTTATCGCCATCGGCAGCGGTCCCCAGGAAAAACTCGGCCATTATTTGATGGAGCGCCTCGATTATCGGCCCGCCATTCATTGCATCGGCGCTGCTCTCGGTTTCATCACCGGCGATCAAACGGCCATTCCCGATTGGGCCGATCGTTTTTATCTCGGCTGGCTGCTGCGCTTTCTCGCCCAACCGCATCTCTTCGGCCCGCGCGTCCTGATGGCGCTCAAACTCCCCAGGCTCATGATCAAATACGGCGAAAACCTGCCGCCGCTCCGTTCACATCCTCAATGAACTGCCGTTGCGTGAGGTGGCATGAGGGTTATTTTTGATCTGTGGACCAGATCGTCGTTGACCCGAAAATTTTGGGGGGAATTCCGGTTTTTGCCGGAACGCGCGTGCCCGTTCAGAATCTCTTTGATTATTTGACGGCCGGCGATTCGCTCGACCAATTCCTTTCCAGTTTTCCAGATGTCACGCGCGCCCAAGCTCTCGCCGTGCTCGAGGTTTCTAAGGCGAGTGTGTTGCACCAAGCCGAGTGCGAATCCTGATCGACGCCTGTCTGCCGACGCAGCTGAAGACGTTGCTAGAAGGCAGTGAAATTAAGACCGCGCGCGAAATGGGCTGGCAGCAGCTCGACAATGGTCAATTGCTCGAGAAGGCATCGGGCCGCTTCGATGTTCTGCTAACGATGGACAAAAGCATGCCCTCGCAGCAGGTGGTTGCGCGTTACGCGGTAATGGTGTTGGTGGTCAGAGCGGCGTCCAATCGCATTGCCGATTTGGTTCCTTTGCTTCCGAAAATTCAGGGGGCCATCGAAGCCGTTACCCTCGGCACTGCAATTTCCGTGCAGTAGCGGCTGCATCTTTCGATGATGATTCTTGGTCTCAACGCCTACCACGGCGACTCGGCCGCGTGTCTGGTGGTTGACGGAAAAGTCGTGGCCGCGGCGGAGGAAGAACGGTTTCGCCGAATCAAGCATTGGGCCGGGCTGCCGACGCAGGCGATCGACTATTGTTTGCGCGCCGGGAAAATCGAGCTACGCGACATAGAACACATCGCGATCAATCGCCAGCCGGGCGTGCATAACTTGCGAAGGCTCGGGTTCGTGCTCGCCCACCGGCCGCATCCGAAGTTGATGTGGCAGAAGATCAAAAACATCCGCAGCGCGGCGTCGGTCAAGGAAACGCTGGAAGCAAAATACAAAGTTGAGCTCAAGGCGCAGATTCATCATGTCGAGCATCACCTCGCGCATCTCGCCTCCGCTTTTCTCGTCTCGGGTTTCGAAGAAGCAGCCTGTCTTTCCATCGACGGCTTTGGCGATTTTGCCAGCACCGCGCTCGGTTTCGGCCGCGGTTCGTCACTCAAGATCGACAATCGCGTTTTCTTTCCCCACTCGCTCGGGATTTTTTATTCCGCGCTCACCCAGTTCATCGGCTTCCCGCATTACGGCGACGAATACAAAGTGATGGGACTGGCGCCCTACGGCGAGCCGCGCTTCCTCGACGAGTTGCGCGAGGTCGTGCGCATCCAGGGCGACGGCACCTTTCGCCTGAACCTGAAATATTTTCGGCATCATACCGACAACGTTTCTTACACCTGGCAGGATTGCGCGCCCGAAGTGGGGCCGCTCTATCGCGAGGAACTTGTCGATCTTTTGGGTGAACCGCGCCAACCCGACGAGCCGCTCGAACAAAAACACAAGGACCTCGCGCGCTCTACCCAGGCAGTTTACGAGAAAGCTTTCTTCGCCTTGCTCCAGGGGCTGCACAAACAACATCCGTGCGACAATCTCGCGCTCGCCGGCGGCTGCGCGATGAACTCGGTCGCGAACGGAAAAGTCTATCGCCGCACGCCGTTTAAGAAAATGTATCTGCCCGCGGCGGCGGGCGATGCCGGCGGCGCCATCGGCGCGGCCGCCTTAGTAAATTCCAAATTCCAGATTCCAAACTCCAAACTCGACAGCGCTTACCTTGGACCGGAACCATCTGAACAGGAGCTTCACGTTTTGCTCGACTGGCGACGGAACGAAATCGCCGACGCCGGCTGCACCATCGCGCTCGTGCCGAGCGAAGAAGAATTGGTGCGCAAAACCGCGCAAGCAATCGCCGATGGCAAAGTGGTTGGCTGGTTCCAGGGGCGAATGGAATGGGGACCGCGCGCACTGGGCAACCGCTCGATCCTCGCGGACCCGCGTCGGCCCGACATGAAAGATGTTTTGAATGCGAAGATCAAACGCCGCGAATCGTTCCGCCCGTTTGCGCCGTCGATCTTGCGCGAAGCCGTCGCCGATTGGTTCGACCAGGACGACGACGTGCCGTTCATGATGCAGGTGTTCCAAATCCGCAGCCGCCAACGTCCGCAAATCCCGGCTGTGACGCACGTCGATGGCAGCGGCCGTCTCCAAACGGTGCACAAAGAAACTAATCCGCGTTACCACCGTCTCATCGAGCATTTTCGCGAGATCACCAATATTCCGCTCGTGCTCAACACCTCGTTTAACGAAAACGAACCGGTCGTCTGCTATCCCGAAGAAGCGCTCGATTGCTTTCTGCGCACAAAAATGGACGTGCTCGTGCTGGGCAATTTCTATCTCGAAAGAACATAATGGCGCCGGGCATGGAGAATTATCTCAAGGAAATGTTGGTCACACTCACTGAGTGTGAAGTGGAGTTTGTCGTTGGCGGTGGCGTCGCTTGCGTTTTGCACGGGGTGGAGCGTGTCACTCTCGATCTTGATGTCGCCGTGCAAATGGACTCGTCCAATCTTCGTCGCCTGATTGGCGCCGTTGAAAAACTCAAACTGCAGCCACGAATCCCTGTCTCGCTAGCCGATATCGGCGATCCGGAATTTGTTCGATCAATGGTCGTTGAGAAAAAGGCCCTCGTTTTCAGTCTGGCCGATTTTGACCGGCCGCTGAGACACCTGGATATTTTTTTGGATCCAAAGCTTTCCTTTGAGCGATTGAGCAAAGGCGCAGTGTGGATTGATATTGGCGGGGTCAAGATCCGGGTTGTGTCAAAAGAGTTGCTGATAAAAATTAAGAACGAGATCAAACCGCTGCGCGCAAAAGATGTTTTGGATTTGCAGGAGCTTGCCCGGCTAGGCGACAAACCCACACCATGAACCTGCGAAAAAAATCAACCCGCGAGGAGTTCGAACGCGCCCTGGCGCAATGCAAGCCGGAGGATTTCGATGGTCACAGCGAATTCCATCGTCTCACCCCGGAGCAACGCTTGGAATGGCTCTGTCAGGCCGCGGCGTTTGTTTACGAGTTCAAAGGCAAGGCGCGTCATCCTGGTGCCGACGCCAGCGATAGCGCTTCCGGCACCACCCGCCGACAAGGCGGCCTCGCCCAAAAATTGCCGCCCGGTTGCTGGTAGCGGAATTGCTCAATTCGGCGGCGAATAGTATTCTGTCCTCCGGTGGACGCCAAACTGATCGAAAAATTAATCGAGGAGAACAAGCCGTTCCGTGTCGAGACAGCTGCCGGTGGCGTCTTCGAGGTTCCGCACCGCGATTTTATCGCGTTCTCCAGCCGCAAGACGGCTTTGATAATCAATTATACCGAAAACGGTGAGGAAAATTTCGCCATCGTTCCACTGTTGACAATCACCTCGGCCATGGCGCAGGCGTGAAGTCATTGACCATTTCTGACTTCTGCCCTGTGACCTTCGACGTCTGATATGTGCGGGATAGCGGCCATTTTTGCGTACGGCAGCGCGGCGCCGCCGGTCGATGCCGATGAACTGCTCGCCATGCGCGAACAAATGTTTGCGCGCGGTCCCGACGGTGGCGGTCAGTGGATTTCCGAAGACGGTCGCGTCGGTCTGGCCAATCGCCGCTTATCGATCATCGATATCTCCGAGGCCGGCGCGCAGCCGATGTTCAACGCCGCTCGCTCCCTCGCGATCACGTTTAACGGTGAAATTTACAACTACGCCGAGCTGCGCTCCGAGTTATCCGCCGGCGGTTATCAGTTTAGATCGAATTCGGATACCGAGGTCGTGTTGGCGCTCTACGCCACGCGCGGCGAAGCGATGCTCAACCGGCTGCGCGGCATGTACGCCTTCGCCATTTGGGACCGCGATAAACGAGGAGTTTTTGTCGCGCGCGATCCGTTCGGGATCAAACCGCTCTATTATTCAAACCACGGTCACACCCTGCGTCTTGCCTCCCAAATCAAAGCGCTGCAAGCCGGCGGCAAGATCGACAATGCGCCCGAGCCCGCAGGTCACGTCGGCTTTTTTCTCTGGGGCCACGTGCCCGACCCGTTCACTTTGTATCGCAACATTCGCAGCCTCCCCGCCGGGTCGAGCATGTGGATCGATCACCACGGGCCGCACTCGCCGAAACAATTCTGCGACATCACTACGCTTCTTCGCGAGGGCGAAGAAGCCTGGTCAGTAGTCAGTGGTCAGTGGTCAGTGGTCGATTCGCGCGAGCGTCTCCGCTCCGCGCTAAGCGAAACGGTTCGCTATCATCTCGTCGCCGACGTGCCCGTCGGCGTTTTTCTTTCCAGCGGTCTCGACTCAACCGCCATCACCGCGCTCGCCGCGCGCCAGGGCGGAAATCTTCGCACCGTCACGCTCGGATTTGAGGAATACAAAGGAAGCCAGGCCGATGAGACGCCGCTGGCCGAACAATTCGCCAACCGCTGCAACGCCGCCCATCAAACCATCTGGGTGTCGCGCGGCGATTTCGAAGCCGAGCGCGACCATTTGTTCGAAGCGATGGATCGCCCGTCGATCGATGGCGTAAACACATTTTTCGTCAGCCTCGCCGCCAAACGCGCCGGCCTCAAAGTCGCGCTCTCCGGCGTTGGCGGCGACGAACTCTTCGCCAGTTACCCGAGCTTCGAGGAAATTCCCCGCACCGTCGATTTATTGAAACCGTTTCGCCACTGGCGCACGCTCGGCGCCGGAGCGCGCGTTCTCACTGCTCCGATCCTGAAACATTTCACATCGCCCAAGTACGCCGGTCTCTTCGAATATGGCGGCACATATGCCGGCGCGTATCTGCTCCGGCGCGGCATGTTCATGCCGTGGGAACTTCCCGAACTGCTCGACCCGGAAATGGTCCGCGCGGGGTGGGGGGAATTGCAAACCCTGCTCCGACTCGAGGAAACGCTCGATGGGATCGAAAATCCGCGGCTGAAAATTTCGGCGCTCGAGATGAACTGGTACATGCGAAACCAGTTGCTTTACGATTCCGACTGGGCCGGGATGGGCCACTCGGTCGAAATCCGGGTGCCCTTTGTCGATGTCGATCTTGTCCGGGCCCTCGCCCCGCTGCTCGCCTCGGAACATCCGCCGAGCAAACGCGACATGGCCGCCGCCTCGTCCGATTTCATCACGCCGGAAATGTTGCATCGCCGCAAAACCGGTTTCCAGGTCCCCGTGCGCGAATGGCTGGTGCAGGACCAGACGTCACACGTCCGACGTCACAAGTCAGACGACCGCGGCCTCCGCAGCTGGGCCAAATATGTCTATCGCCATTTCCCCGGCGCCCAGCTGCGCAATCCAAATCACAAGTTACAGATCAGAGGGCACAAGTCAGAAGTCGAACCTGGAACGACGCGCTCTGTCGCGTCCCAAAAATTAATGGGACGTGACGGAGCGCGTCCCTCCAGGCGCATCCTTGTCTTTCGCATCGGCCAGCTCGGCGACACGATCGTGGCGCTGCCCGCCATGTGGCTCGTGCGAAAACGTTTTCCAAATGCGCACCTCGCGTTGCTTTGCGACCGGCATCCGGGAAAAACGCGCGTGCTCGCGTCCGATCTGCTCCGCGGCGCGGGAATCTTCGACGATTATCTTTCCTATCCTGTCTCCGAATCCGGCGAGCTGCGCCGCAGCGCGCAGATGGCGGCATTGCTCGCCGCGATCCGCGCGCGGCGGTTCGATACGCTCGTTTATCTGGCCCCGACCAACCGCAAACCGGAGCAGATCGAACGTGATCGGGGTTTTTTCAAACTCGCCGGTATTCGGAATTTTATCGGCATGAGCGGTTTCGAGCCTCTGGAGCCGAAGCAGTCCGGCCGCGCGCTAAAAGTGATGCCGCGCGAATCGGAACTATTGCTTCGTCGTCTCGCCGCGTCCGGTCTGCGCGTCGAACCGGCAGACGAGTCGCGCATGGACCTGGGGATTGGGCCAGAAGACAATGCCGCGGTGTCGGCGTGGAAAGCGCAGCTGCCCTCGGACGAAGGTCGGCTTTGGGTTGCGGTCGGTCCGGGCTCGAAAATGCCGGCCAAACGCTGGCCGTTATGGCGGTTCGAGCAAGTAATTGTCGATCTTATCAACGAGTTCGACATCTGGCCGGTCGTCTTCGGCGGAGCAGAGGACCGCGTGATCGGTGATTGGTTATTGGACAAATGGGAACGCGGTTACAACGCGGCTGGCGCGCTCGGCGTTCGCCCCGCTGCGGCCGGGTTGAAACACTGCGCGCTTTTTGTCGGCAACGACACCGGCACCATGCATCTTGCCGCCGCCGTCGGCGTCCCCTGCGTCGCGATTTTTTCGTCCCGTGAGCGCCCCGGGCTCTGGTTTCCATTTGGCGAAGGCCACCGCGTTTTCCGTTCCGAGATCGAATGCGAAGCGTGCGGCCTGGTCGAATGCATCGAGCTCGGCAACGAATGCCTCAAGCGCATCGGCACAGCCGAAGTGCTCGACGCATGCCGCGAAATTCTCGCCGCCAAGCGAAAGAGCGAGAATGTATCGCACAGCGTGAGGACCAACGATGTACGACTGCCAAAGGAGGCGTTTACGATCGCCAAACGTTTGCGCGAAGGCCTGGCCGCGGAGCAAGTCTACCTCTTTGGATCATACGCGCGCGGCGAAGGAAACTTCGACAGCGACCTGGATTTTCTCGTCCTCGTTCGGGATTCAAAACAATCCCGTTACGATCGCGCGGTTGCGGCTCGGAGAATCCTTAGAGGCATTCATTTCCCGAAAGACATCGTTGTGCTCACTCGCGCGGAATGGGACAAAGAGCTAAAAGCCCCTTGCTCGCTCTCGAGCACTGTTCAGCGCGAGGGAATCGTTCTCGATGACAAGCCCTGAATCGCTCGAATCGGCTCGGGCGTGGATGGAGAAAAGCGCGCACGATCTGGAGACTGCGCGTCTCCTGATCTGTCAGGAGAGGCGACTGTTGGACATTGCGGTTTATCATTGCCAGCAATGCGCTGAAAAGGCGCTGAAAGGTTGGTTGACCGCGCACGAGATCGTCTTCCCCAAAACGCGCTCCCTGGAAGACATTCTCGATTTGTGTCTCCCGGCGAATGCCAATTTCGAACAATTTCGTGACCACTGCGAAAACCTGACTCCGCTCGCTGATCAATTTCGCTATCCCGGCGACGTGCAGGAACCCGACGCCGATCGAGCGGCTGAAGCGTTGAAGCTGGCGGAGGAGATTTACAATTTTTGCGACCAGCAATTGGCGGGATGATCGCGACAATTGAATCGTGCATGCGGGCGGCTTCGTGGCTGATCGAGCGGGGGCGCCCCACAGTGTTGACCGACCACAATCGGCGGAGGGGGCAGCATTCTCGAGCACGGGATGCGGGTGGCTGAGGAGCTTCGTCCGGGCAGATGAGATGCACGCGCGGCTGAGCCTGGAGCCAAATGCGGAATTTAAGACCGACAAACAGTGAAACCCCGCTTTGACACAGTCTGTGTTCTGTGTTAAACAAGCATCATCAATGAAGACTATTGCCGTTTCTGAAAAAGCTTACGCCCGGCTCGCGTCCTGGAAGCACGGCCGAGAAGATACTTTCTCCGCGGTGATCGAGCGGTTGATTCCGCCCAAGGGGACCCTCGCTGCAGCCATGGAAGCGGCCGAATCATTACCGGAGCTGCCGGAGCGGCATTTCAAGGCGCTGGAAAAAGCTGTCAACGCCACGCGGAAAAACCTCCGCGCTTCATGGAAGTAGTAGCCGACACGACCGTGCTGATCGATCTCTGGCGTTATCGCAAGGCGCCGCAGCGCCTGGTTGATCTGACGAACAAAGTTGGCGAGGCGGCCATCATCGTCCCCTGGATTACGCAGGCCGAGTTTTCGCGCGGCGCGTTGTTTCAGGGCGTTTCCCTCGAGGCGCTGGCTGAATTTTACAAAAGCTTCCATCTCCTGGCGCTCGACGACCCAACCATGGAGGCGTATTGCCAGCTCTGGGTCGAGACGGCGCGAGCCGGACACGCGCCCGATTACCCCGACCTATGGATCGCGGCCTGCGCCGCCGCCCGGCATGTCCCAGTCCTGACCCGCAACCCGAAACATTTCGCCAACATCCCGGCGCTGGATGTCATCAGTTATTCGATCGCCTCACGATGAGAGCGACCCGATCGCCAAATCGGACTCGCCTGGAATGCGCGGGATGAGCGGCGAACTCCCGAGCGACACGGCCGAGCCCGAGATTGGGTTCCTTTCACGGTTTCAGTCGCTTGCGCAACTGGCGCGACGGCATTTTCACCCCGGTCGCGGTGGGCGGGCCAAGCTGGCGATCTCAGTCAGCTTTTTCGCCCGGATCGTCACGACGGCGACCAGCTTCCTCATTCTGCCCATCACGATCCGTTACCTGGGCAACGAAGGCTACGGTTTGATGATCACCATCAGCTCGGTGGTTGGTTGGTTGCAGTTCACCAACCTCGGGATCGGCCTCGGTTTACAAAACGCGCTGATCGAAGAAACCGCCAAAGGCAACACGCAGGCTCAGAAGGAGCTTGTTAGCACGGCCATTTTTTCGCTTGTCGCGATCGGCCTGATCCTGCTCGGGATCGGATTGTCGATCTTCCCCCAGATCGCGTGGACACGGATTTTTCCGCCAACGAGCGCGCAGTTCACGACCGAGATTCCGTGGACGGTGCTGGTGGTTTTTCTCGGGTTCATCAGCACGATCGTCCTCGGATTCGTCGGTCCGATCTATGCCGCGCGCCAGGAACTGCACATCGGCAGCATCCAAAACATGGTGACGAGCATTCTCACGCTGCTTGGCACGTTGGTCGCCGTGCGATTGAATCTCGGCCTGCTCGGGATTGTTCTCTGCACCATCGGCCTGACCGCGGTGATGCAATGGCTTTATGCGCTCTGGACGCTCTACGGCCGAAAACTCCAGGAGTTGCGCCCACAACTATCGGCCATCACCCGATCGGCCGGCGGCCGCATTTACAAAAACGGACTCAATTTTTTTGTCCTGCAAATCTGCAACATCGCTTTCTTCCAGATCGATGCGTTTCTCATCGTCACCTTTCTGACTGTCGATCAAGTCACGCCCTACTCAGTCGCGCAAAAAGTGTTTCTGCAAACGTCCGGGTTGTTCGCGATCGTCACCGGCTCGTTGTGGGCGGCCTACGGAAACGCCAAAGCGCAGGGAGACTTCGCCTGGATTCGGCGGACACATGCCAAGATGACGCGGACCTTCCTGGTTTTCTTCGGGGGCATCAGTCTGTTTATGGTGCTGGTCGGCCACTGGCTGCTGGCCTGGTGGGTCGGAGCGCCGGCTGCGCCGGGCACATTGCTCATTGGCGGCGTGGCGCTGTATTTCTGCGCACGCGAATGGACCGCGCTGCACGCCATGTTGCTCAACGGTCTCGATGTGATCCGGCCGCAGATCTGGAGCCTTGTGCTGGCTGCAGCACTGACACTCGGACTGGATTTGATTCTGGTGACGCGCCTGGGTCCCCTTGGGTTGGCAGTCGGCGGCTTTATCGCCTTTGCCATTTCCGGCGCCTGGTACCTCCCATATCTGGTCGAGAAAACGTTGCGAACCGACGCCGCAACGACTCGAGCACACTTGGAACCCAGCCATCCTTGAGCACAACAGCGAGACAGGTCTGGCTGCGAGTGCTGCGAGCAGCCGGAGTGAAACATTTCCGTGCCCGCAGCGGACTCGGGTTGCCGTTCATCTGTCATGTCGGCGATTTCGCCGGCGAAGTTCCCTTCTTCGGTCCGACGCACTCGATCAAAGAGATCATTTTGATGTCGTCCTGGTGCCGGGCATTTGAGCAACCGGTGATTGTCGATGTTGGCGCAAACAATGGGTTTATCGCGACGCAGCTGGCCCAGCTTTTGCGGGAGCGCCAGCCGCGGATTTATGCGTTTGAGCCGGTGCCAAGCACATTCGCGCAGCTCAGACTTTCGATCGATCGGCTTGGTTTGGCTGAATTCATCGTCCCCGTCTGTTGTGCGCTATCCGACACGAACGGGATCGCCAAAATTTTCTACAACCCGCGCGAATCTCTGTTCGCGCAGGTCAGAGCCGACAGTTCAAACGCGCGCGCGGGTGGTTGTTTAACGCTTTCGCCCACGATGACGCTGGATCAAGCTGTAGGTTCATTCGCCGTGGCCCCATCGCTGATCAAGATCGACGTCGAAGGCTTCGAAGCCCACGTTCTGCGCGGCGCCGCCAATTTGTTAACGAAACCCGAACCTCCGGCGATCTGCTTCGAGTGGAATCCATTGACCACGTCTGAAGTGAACAGCTCTGTCGCGGAGATTGCTCGGATTTTGGAAAACTATCGCTTCCATTACATCGACGACTTCGAAGGCCAGCGAAAACCCTTCGGCGAAGAAGTTACGAACCTTGATGAGCTAACCTGGGCCTGCAATCTTTTCGCCGTGCCGGAAAACGCAGTCGCCAACTGGGAGCTCGCTTTGGCATATGCACATCGCCAGTGCGCGGCGGGGCCGCGGGGGTGAGGCCCTTGCGCTGCGCGCGTCCGATCACTGGAACGCTCTCTGATGTTTTTCGTCAACAAAATCCGGAGGAAACTGCCGTCGCCGAATCCGGCAAAGCCGACTCCAGCCGAATCCGCGTTGATCAATCAACTGCGACAGCAAATCGCTGAGTTGCCCGAATTGGATTTGAGCGAAGACGCTTCGGCAGCCGAGAAGCGATGGTCGACTTTCAGGGCGGAAATTCGAACCCAGTTATTGAAAAACGATCCAAGAGAATTCCTTCAATTCGATGTTTTTCGTCGGACCATGTTTGTCGATCATCCCCCGTATATCGCACGCGAGCTTGAGGAATTGCGGCGTCGAGCGGATTGGAGATCGCGGTGGAAACCGGCGATTGAGGAATCGGATAAAGTCTTCGTGCCGCGGTGTCCATACTACTGGAAGAGTAGCGGGAACTTGATTCATCAAGCTTTTCACCTCGCTGGGTTGGAACACCAAACGGGAATGTCACTCGAGCGGCTGCAATCGGTGTTCGAGTTCGGCGGAGGGTATGGCGCGATGTGCAAGTTGTTCAACCGTCTCGGGTTCGCAGGTACTTACTCCATTTTTGATCTACCTGAATTGTCGATCTTGCAGCGGTTCTTTCTTGGGCTCCACGGGATCCCAGTCAGATCGGTCGCGGATTCGATAGGAATGAACGTGCACTGCATTTCTGACCTGGCAGAAATCTGCAATCAGGATAGTGAAGTTGCCGTCGATCTTTTTCTTGCCACGTGGTCGCTCAGCGAGACACCGATCGAATTCCGACGCAAGCTACTCGCAAAGGTGAACGCCCGATTCGTGTTGATCGCGTACCAAGAGATGTTCGAAGATATCGATAATGCGAGATTCTTTAAACAGATGATGGCAGCAAACCCAGATTGGAAATGGCAGAATGTTCACTCCCCGCATTTACCTGGGAATGAGTATTATCTCGTCGGAGTTCGTCAAACTGCTGCGAAGGAGCGGGGCATCGTCGATAAATAGCAGATGCGGATTTTCTGCGCAGTTCGTCATTCGATCGACCCGCAAAAATTTTACGGCGGCCTTTGGAGCGGGAATTTTTACCCGGCCCTCAGGCAGCTTGGGCACGAGATCGCTGAATCAAATGTCGATCTTTTGCCACTCAGCCGGTTCATGCATGTGCCCGGCGACTTCACACGTGAAGAGATTCAAGCCCGCGCGAAAATAACCGAACAGATTCTGGATGAAGTTCGCTCAGCCCATCAGAAGAAGCCGCTGGATCTCTTTCTCAGCTATTTCTACAACGCCCATTTCGACCCGGCCGGTTTCGATGCGCTGCGCAATTTTGGCATTCCATCGGTCAATTTTTATTGCAACAGCATTTACCAGTTTGAAAACGTGGCCGAGATCGCACGCCGCGCGGATTTCTCCTGGCACCCGGAGAGGGACGCGCGCGACCTGTATCTCAAAGTGGGTGCGAATCCTGTTTGGGTGCAAATGGGAGCTGATCCGGAAGTGTATCGGCCGATACCGGAGATACCGCGAAAACGAACTGCGTGCTTCGTCGGCCAACGTTATGCCGATCGGGACCGCTGGCTGGCAGCACTCGACATTGCGGCGATACCATTTGATTTGTATGGGCAGGGCTGGAACAGCGCTTCGATTCAGGCGGAGATAGATACCGCGCTGCTGGACGTGAGTTACCTTGGACGAAAACGAACGCGGGTCGGGACTTTCGGGAGCTATGCGGACGCCGTTCGTCAAAATATCTCAAGCAGTGGCTGGTTCACGGGCGTCGCTCGAACGCTAAAGCAATGGCGCTATCGGCGCGAAACACAGGCTTTGACGCGTCAGACAGCAGCTCATGCAAAAGGAAAAGCCAATGATGTCGCTCGAACTTTGGCCGCGTACGAAGTTTGTTTGAACTTCAGCAATGTATGGTCCGATGGTCGGCCGGGCTCGGCTTTAGTTCGCCACGTGCGGCTGCGCGATTTCGAGGCGCCGATGTGCCGAACCTGTTATCTGACCGGGCACACGGACGAGATCGCGGAATTCTATGAGGTCGGGAAGGAGATCGACACCTATCGAACGACCGAGGAGCTCGTCGACAAAACGCATTTCTATCTGGCGAACGCCGGTGCCGCGGAGCGCCTGCGCGCGGCCGGCTACGCGCGAGCGCGTCGCGATCACACCTGGGTGCGACGGTTTGGAGAGCTCTTCGCGAAAATTGGTGTGCCGGTGCCGGCGCCAAAACACACCACGGTGTCCGTCGCGACGTGATTATCGCGCCAGTCTCAGCAATCATCGCCACGCGTGATCGTGCGGAGAGTCTTTCGCGCACACTTGAGTCATTGCTCACCCAGAATCTGCTTGCTGCCGAATTTATTGCGATCGATGCCTCGAAGACTGATGCAACACGAAACCTTATCTCCGAATTTCAACAACGACTTCCACCTGCTGCGTCAGTTCGCTGGATTGCAGCGGCAGTCATCGGCGCGGCACCGCAACGTAACCAGGGTGTCGCGCTCGCGTCGCAACCGTTCATCTGGTTCTTTGATGACGACATTTTGCTCGAGCCGGATTGCGTCAGCCGATTATGGAAAGCGATCGAATCCGATGCGACACTGGGCGGCGTGAACGCGATGATTATCAATCAGCGCTACGAACCGCCCGGGTTGATCAGCCGGACGATGTTCACGCTCATGCACGGCCGCCCTGAGAAGAGTTTTGCCGGCAAGGTTATCGGCCCGGCGGTGAATCTACTGCCGGAAGATCGACAAGTTCTTCCCGAGGTCGTGCCGGTGGAATGGTTGAACACGACGTGTACTATTTACCGGCGCGAGACGTTGCCTGATCCGCCCTTTGATCCATTCTTCGAAGGCTATTCGCTGATGGAAGATCTGGCCCTGTCCCTGCGTGTTGCTCGAAAATGGCGATTGGCAAATGTTCGCACCGCCCGCATTCGTCACGAAAGTCAATCAGCGGCACAGAAAGCAAACACACGCGAGTGTGCCAGGATAGAGTTGCTAACGCGATATTACGTTATGAGTGAAGTTCTTGGTCGCAGTTCCCTGAGTAACATTGTTCGGCTCGCTTTGTTTGAAGCATTCCAAGTTTGCTGCACAGCGTGGTCGCAGCCGAGGGGGTTTAAAGAGGCGCTGATGGGCAAATTGGACGCGGTCCGTACTTTGTGGGGCGATCGTCGTCACCCTGCCGTGTAACTGACGCGGCTATGGGCGAACTGCGCAACGGGAACGTGGAAGTCGCGCATCGGTTGAGCGCATCTGATAAAACCGCGTTCATTGTTGGGCTGCTCGTCATTGGCGGCCTGTTTTTGCTGATCCTCTTTGGTCCGCGTCACATGGTTTACGATGAGAGCTATCACATCGCCAATGTCTGGGGCGTTAGAAATGCGGGCTGGATTGCGACGTTGACAAGCGAAACAAACCGCAGCGTGGTTGGTCCACTCTATACGGTTGTACATCTCGTTTCGGCGCCGCTTACCAAGCTCTCCCCTCCCGCATTCCGCTACCCGAATCTTGTTTTTTTCGTCGGTTTCGTGTGGATGCTTGTGCTTATCGGTCAGAATCTTGGTATTCGCGATTCGCTGGCCGCGGCCGTCGCCACGCTCGGTGTGCCATTTGTCTGGGCTCCTGTCGGCGTAGCGTTGACTGAAGTGCCCGCGCTCTTCTGTGCCACCGCGAGCATATGGGCGATCACGCGCGCGGAATGTGACGACGGGGAGCAAACAACCCTGCAGCGGACGAGCTCTGCGGCAGTGGCTGGAATATTTCTGGGCTTGGCCTGCCTCGGACGGCAGACCTATCTCGTGCTTGTTCCGGTTTTGATGACTCTGTGGCGACGACCACGGGGTACGATGGTCACAGCTGCTCTGCCCGCGGCGATTGCTTGTGCAGTTTGCGGCTGGCTCTTCTTCGTATGGAAAGGCTTGGTCCCGCCAAACGCCCGCGCGCTCGGTGTCGGAATTAAGTGGGATTACGCGATTCTCTCGTTCGGGTACATTGCTTTGGCGACATTGTTCATCAATCCGCGCTGGCTGTATGCAAGTGAGACGGGGAAGGGCAAACAAATCGTTTTAGCTTGGGTCGCGGTTGCAATTATCGCGCTCGTCGCGCTCGCGTTTCCCTTTATGACAATTACCCCTGCGCGGAGCTTGATCACCAGCCTGGCCAGCGCGGCGAGCGTCAACTGGTATTCCCGTTTTGTTTCGGCGGCGCTCGTAGCGCTGGCAACACTTTGGATCGTGCGGTTCGCCGAGCATTTCTGGTTGGCGCGTCGCGACCGTGTTTGGTTGTTCATCTTTTCAGCACTATTTCTTCTTGCCATCACACCGGCAAAGATCAGCCACCAGTTTTCAAGCCGTTACGTCGTCACGAGCCTTGGTTTGCTTACGCTTGTGGTGTGGCGAAGACCGCCAGCCGTGGGGACGTGGTATGTCGCGCGCCTCACGCTAGGCGCGGTGCTCGGCGCGCTAATTTTGCGGACCTATTACGCGCAGTTTTCGTTTGCATGAGCGGTTCGGTGCGTGTCGGCATCGTGACGCGGAATCGCGCGAAAAGCCTGATCAAGTCGATCAAGTCGGCGCGTCAGCAGAGTGCACCGAACCTGTCTATCGTTGTCGTGGATGACGGCTCGAGCGACGCCACAAGTGCGATGCCGGGACAATTTCCCAGCGTCACCTGGCATCGAAACGAACAAAGCGCCGGTCATGTTGCGCGGCGAAACGAACTGATGAGACGCGGAGATTTCGATTATTATGTCAGCTTGGATGACGACGCGTGGTTTCTCGGGGAGGACGAGGTCGCGCTTGCGGTCGATTATTTGGAACGAAATCGCAGAGCCGCGGCGGTTGCGTTCGATATTCTTTCGCCGGACCGACCAGAACCACGCGCGCGGACAGCACCACAGCCGGTGGCGACATTCATCGGCTGTGGACACGTTTTGCGGTTATCCGCGGTTCACGAGGTTGGATTATACCAACCGAGCCCGGGCGCGTATGGCGGCGAAGAGAAAGATCTGTGTCTTCGCCTGATGGATGCCGGTTACCAAATCGTCCGTCTGCCGGGCGTGCACGTCTGGCACGATAAAACAGAGGTGGGCCGCGCACTTCCGGAGCAGCATCGCTCCGGAGTGTGCAACGATCTTGCCATGACGTTGCGACGAACTCCGCTCATAGTTCTGCCGGTGGCGCTGCTCTCAAAGTTTTACAAGCACATCATCTTTTCATCACGACGCGGTCTTCTTAACCCGTGCCTCCAAGGCATCGGGCTTTTTCTGCGGTCGACTCCAGAGATTTGGCGATCGCGTAGACCCGTTAAACTTTCGACGCTGCGCGAGTTTGTTCGGCTCGGGCGCAACTCATGAGCGGCGACAAAATTGAACGGGTCGGCGCCGTAGCGGGGGTCGATGATCCCGGCCCAACCGGCATCCCCGATGCCGGCTACAACTGCAATGGAAATTGAACCGCTTTTCATCCGGATACCGCGCGGCCTCGCGAGCAGGATTCGGCTGGCCGTTTATCGCGCGCTCGGGATGAAGCAGGGCAAGCGCAACCGAATGGAAGGCGGCGGACGCTGCCGGCGTCTCCGTCAGATCGAGATCGGTTCGTACAACGCGTTCACCCAGGGCTGCTGGCTCTGGCCGGAGGACACCGATTTCGACGGCGTCCGCATCCGAATAGGCGACGAAAATTATTTCAATCGGAATTTGATGATCGACGCGTGCGGCTATGTCGAGATCGGCAACCAAAACATGTTCGGGCCCGACATTTACATTGCCGACAGCAATCACCGTTTCGAACCCGGCGTCTCGCCGAAATCGTTGCCGATGCAAAAGGGGACGGTGAAGATCGGCAACAATTGTTGGATCGGCGCGAAAGTAGTCATTCTCAAGAATGTCGAGCTGGGTGATGGCTGCGTCGTGGCCGCCGGCGCGGTGGTGACGAAAAGTTTTCGGGCCGGGAGCGTGATCGCAGGTGTTCCCGCTACTTTGCTGCGCGAATAGTGAGGTTGTCGCAGAAGTTCAAATTCCTGGCGCGCGATCTGGTCTATCCAGGTTTGGACCTGCATACGCGTAACCGAGCGTCCCTCTGTCGGTTTTGGAAAAGCGGGCCTCGCGACGTTCTCGATGCCGGAAGCGGCAACGGCTATTTTTCGTGGTTGGCCTACCGCTCCGGAGCGAACGTCGTCGCGCTGAATTTCGAGAAATCACAGGTGGACAAAGCGCGCTCGTATTTTTTGGAGCACTGGAAGGCTGACCCGGGCCGATTGCGTTTCGAACAGGCAAATCTCTCCGATCTGCACCGGGAGCAGCGCACGTTCGACGAAATCATATGCTATGAAACCCTGGAGCACATCCGGGGCGACAGCGAAGTCGTAGCACAATTTTACCGTTTGCTACGTCCCCGCGGAACTCTCCATCTTTGCTGCCCATACCGGCTTCATCCACGCCATCAGGCCGAAGTGCTTGATGAACGCGAACGGGGCGGCCACGTGCGCGCTGGTTATACAGAGGATGATTACCGTCATTTACTCGAACCCGTGGGTTTCATCCTGCAAGAATTTGCCGGAGTGGGATCGAAAGCAGTTTACTTTGCTGACTCAATTCTACGAAATATTCGAAACCGCGCAGGTGACATCGCTGCCTTGCCGTTGCTGCCGCTTGGTTTATTCACGCTCAGGCTTGCGCGGCTGAATCCGCCAGTTCCATTCTCGCTCTATGTCAAAGCCCTCAAGCCGGCGGGAGCGTTGTAACTTGCTGCCAAACCGCTCGAGCAGGCGACACATGTAAGACTGCGATGCGCGTTCTTCTTGCTCACCCAGGCACTCAGTATTCGTTCCGGCTCGCGGTCGAATTGGAGCGCCAAAATCTTCTCTCGACTTTCTTTACCGGACTCGCATTCCGCGAAGGTGGCGTATTCGATCGGCTTTGGAAACGCCTGCCGATGCGATATCGCCGCCGACTGGCGAACAGGCGGGTGGAAGGTTTGCCGCCAAACAAGTTGCGCTGCCGTCCGATTGGCGAGATCGCGACGATTTTGGCCATGAGTTCCAGTGCTGACTCGCAGGCGTTGCTTCATCGGCGCAACGCTTCATTTCAGCGCGCCATCCCGGAGGCGGCGCTTGCGGCAGCGGATGCAGTAATTGGGTTCGATACTTCTTCGTGGATCTTGGGACGGCGTAGTCGGCAACTCGGCATTCCGCTGATTCTCGACCAGAGCATCGCGCACCCGGACAGCAAGGTGCAGTTGTTTGAACAAGTCAGGGCGCATTTCCCGGATTGGAGTGAAGGACTCGAATCGCGTTTACCGGAGGTCAGGAAAGCAGAAGAGGAAGAACACGACAGCGCAAGACTGATCATCGCAGCGAGTTCGTTCACGAAACGGACCTTGATCGAAAACGGCGTGAGCGACGAGAAAGTTAGAATCAATCCGTATGGAGTCGATTCTGCGCGCTTCGCCCAAACATTGCGAACAAGCGAGCGCCCATTTCGTTTCATTTTCATTGGCGCGATCACGGCTCGGAAAGGTGTTCCCTTGTTGTTGGAAGCGTGGCGAGAGTTGGAGCCGCGAGACGCGGAGCTATGGCTGGTCGGCGCGGTTTCGACAAAAGTTCAGTCGCTCCTCCCTGATCTGCGAGGACTCCGCCACATTGCCGGCGTTCCACACTCGGGAGTTCCACCCCTTTTGCAGCAATGCGATGTTCTAGTTTTCCCGAGTTACTTCGAGGGTTTTGGTCTGGTTATCCTGGAAGCGATGGCGTCGGGTTTGCCCGTAATCAGCACAACCGCGACCGCCGCGCCCGATCTGTATCGCCACGGCGTTGAAGGCTGGATCATTGCGCCCGGCAATCTTGCACAACTCATAAGTGCGATGGCCGAGTGTCTCTCAGACCCGGCTGCGGTGCGTGCGAAAGGCACCGCTGCTCGCCAGATCGCGCAACGTTTCAGTTGGACTGCCTACGGCGAACGTTGGGCTGAAATTCTCGACGAAACTCGCCAGTCGTGCTCCTCCTGAACAATTCGAGATGCTCGCGATTCTAACAACCCACCCGATCCAATACCAGGTACCGCTCTGGCAGGCGCTGGCGCGAAATGGACGGGTGCCGTTCGAGGTTTGGTATCTGACCCGGCACGCAGCCGAGGTCAGCACGGACCGCGGTTTTGGCAAATCGTTCGCCTGGGATTTGGACATGCTATCTGGCTATCCGCATCAATTTCTCGAGGTCGATCCTGGCGCGACGCCGAACGACTTTTGGAAATGCCGGCTCCCCGAGTCGCTCGCACAGCGTATGCGTGCGGCAGGCGTCAAAGCGCTCTGGATCCAGGGGTGGGGAGTTGCAGGGTATTGGCAGGCAGTGTGGGCGGCAAAAAAGGTCGGAGCAGAAGTTTGGTTGCGCGGCGAAAGCAACGATCTGGCGCCGACACCGTTTTGGAAACAGCCGATCAAACGTCTCGTGCTCGGCGAACTTTTCCGAAGCGTGGATGATTTCCTCTACATCGGTACGGCCAACCGACGGCTCTACGAAAAGTTCGGCGTCTCGTCCGATCGACTTCATGCCGCGCCGTACGCGGTCGATAATGAGCGATTCCACCAGCAAGCGAGGGCAATTCGAAATTCGAAATTCGAAATTAGAAAAGCTTGGGGAATACCGGAGGATGCGTTCTGCGTTTTGTTCTGCGGCAAATTCATTCCCAAAAAACGGCCGATGGATCTGGTCGCTGCAGCCGGACAACTGATGAGCAAAAATGCGACGGTCATAGACCGCCGCTACAGTGGTGTCCACTTGCTGTTCGCCGGCAGCGGCGAGCTCGGCCCTGAGTTGCGTGTCAATTGCAACGTCCTCTTCGACGCAGAAACGGCGCTCCATCCCGATAACCGACAACAAATAACCGATAACCGAAAACCGGCCGCGTCGTTCGCCGGTTTTCTCAATCAGACGGAGGTTTCGTCAGCCTATGTCGCGGCCGATTGCCTCGTGCTACCGAGTGATTTTCGCGAAACGTGGGGACTGGTCGTCAACGAAGCCATGGCGAGCGGACTACCGTGCGTCATCAGCGACCAGTGCGGCTGCGCCGAGGATCTCGGGACCAAACAAGGCAACATCATTTTTCGCTGTGGAGACACGCGCGAGCTGGCAGAGAAGGTCTTTCAATTAGCCATAAAACCGGAGCGGGACATCGCTTCAAACGAACTGCCGTCGTTCTCGAGCACGTTGGAAACCGTTGTGACCCTTTATATGCAGCTGGATCGAGCGCGATGACAGTGAGACAGCCGATCGGCGAGCAGCCGACAATATTCCAGCCGCAAAAGACTCGTTGAAGATTTTGTCCAGCTGATGGAAGAGAAGTAGCGCATGGATCGACTGGTCGCGATTCCGCGGTCGTTTGGGCAGGTGACGCCGGCGTCCACTGCCGGTGCGCCGATTCATGGGCAGCGCCAAGAGCTAAACAAAGCATGGATGCCGCTGCCGTGGTGGATGTGGGTGGCGACGGTCGCGCTTGCGATACGCGGAGCGTTCAGCGCCAATCCGGTCCTCACTCCGTTTGCCGTCGTGATTCTGACGAGCTGTGCACAACTGTTATGGCGGCGAGGCGAACCGCCTGTGCTCGTGTTCGCCTGCGCCATGCAATGGCTCCAGGCTTCGGCGATCATTTTTTATACGAACTCCTATGGTCTTTCGTTGGACGAGGCGAGCGGCGGTCCGGAGTTTGAAACGGCGACGTGGCTTAGCCTCGTGGCGGTGTTGGTGCTCGCGTTGGGGATGCGTGTGGCGCTCGTGCACTGCCGGCGCTCACAGTATCCTCGCCTGCGCGACGAGGGTTTGCGCGTGAATGTCGCGAACGCGCTTATGGCGTATCTCGCTTGTTTTGTGATTTCGATAATTGCAGGCCGCTTCGCCTGGGCCGTTCCTGGGGTCGCGCAATTGATCTATGCTCTGACCACTCTGAAATGGATGGCGGTATTTATCCTCGCCTTCGCGTGCATGGAGCAGCGACGCGGGTACGGCTTCATCGCCGTCGTCGTCGCAGTTGAAGTAGCTGTCGGCTTCCTGGGTTTTTTTTCAGGCTTTAAGAGCATCTTCTTCGTTTTGCTTGTCGTAGCCTTAACATCCCCGTTTGCACTGCGCGGTAAGCGAGTCGCATTCAGTGCCGCCGTCGTCACGACCGTTTTTATCCTCGCGGTCGTGTGGTCGTCGATTAAAGGCCAATACCGCGAGTTCCTAAATCAGGGTAGCGGCCAACAGGAAATCGTTGTCTCGGTCGAAGAAAGTGCGGCGAAGCTCACCGACCTGGTCGCGAATCTTAACTGGGACCATTTCACCGATGGGTTGGACACATTGATCCTGCGGATCGGCTACGTGAAATTTTTCGCGCTCACGCTGGCGAATGTTCCAGACAGTATTCCGTATGAACGGGGCGCGCTTTGGCTGGGTGCGATCAAACACGTTGTGACGCCGCGGCTTTTCTTTCCCGAAAAAGCGGCGATCAGCGACTCGGATCGTACAACACTTTACACGGGCGTGAAAGTGGCGAGTGCGGAACAGGGAACATCGATCGGGATCGGTTATGTCGCGGAAAGTTATGTCGATTTTGGGCAGCGCTGGATGTTTGCCCCGATTTTTCTGCTCGGCCTTTTTCACGGGCTGATCTACAGATTGTTTGTTATCCGGGGGCGCTCGAAGCTCATCTGCACAGCGATTGCGAGCGCGATTTTGATTTTTGGCGCCTATGCTATTGAGACTTCAAACATCAAAATCGTCGGTGGTAACGTGACGGTAATCCTCGTGATGTCAGTTTTGTACGTGGTTTTCAGAGGGCCGTTTCAAGCGTGGTTGGAGCAGCGTTCAACATAAATGAAAGTTGCCCAACTCGTCCGGTCGGTGTCGCGGCTGGGCGGCGGGATGTTTGAGAGTGTCAGGCATTTGTCGCAGAACGTTCAGTCGTCGGAAAACGTCGACGTCGAAGTAATCGGGTTGCGGGACGAGATGACCACCGCCGATATCGCGGCGTGGGCTCCGGTTTCAACTCGAATTCATCGCGTGCGAGGGCCGAGCGCCTTCGGATACGCGCCGAGCGTCAGCGGTGGTCTGGCTGCATACGATCCAGACCTGGTCCATCTGCACGGCTTGTGGAATTATCTTTCCATCGCCGTTTCCAAATGGGCGCGTCGCTCAAAGCGACCATATATCGTCTCTCCGCGCGGCATGCTCGAGCCCTGGGCCTTGCGACAATCGCCGATTCGAAAGAAAATCGCGCTGCGCGCTTTTCAGCGCGCGACTTTGGAGAACGCGGCTTGTCTCCACGCGACTTCCGAACAGGAAGCTCAAAGTGTGCGGCGGCTGGGGTTTCACAATCCGATCGCTGTCATTCCAAACGGCGTGGTGTTGCCTGATTCCTGGCAAAAAATCGCAGGCGATGGACGAATCAGACAGGCGCTGTTTCTGTCACGGCTGCACCCCAAAAAAGGATTGCTCGATCTTCTCAAAGCGTGGGCCGAAGTGAGACCGAAGGAATGGCGGCTTCTCATCGCCGGGCCGGACGAAGACAGCCATCTTCAGGAAATCCGAGACGCGGTCGCGCGACTTAAGCTTGACGGCGAGATTGTTTTCCTGGGCGACGTCAGAGGCGAGAAAAAAGCGGAAGCATATCGTTCGGCGGACCTGTTCATATTGCCGTCCTACAGCGAAAACTTCGGTCTGGTGATCGCCGAGGCCTTGAGCTTCGGGATTCCAACGATCACAACTCGCGCGACACCATGGCAAGAGCTGGAGGCACACAACTGCGGCTGGTGGATCGCACCGGGCGCGGAGCGCTTGCTCGAGCCGCTAAGGCAAGCCACCAGCTTGTCGATCGAACAACTGCGAGAAATGGGGTCGCGCGGCCGGGCGCTGATCGAACAAAAATACACGTGGGATAAAGTTGGACGACAGATGTGCGATCTTTACCGGTGGTTGGTCGGAAAAGGATCAGCGCCGCCGCAGCTCGGTTAAGCTCCACCGCTTCCATTTTCGAGCCGCCGGGCGTATGATGGTTATCGGCAGGGAACTCAGGTAATCGGTGCAAATGGTGGAGAGAGCGCGACAAATGGCAGGGGAAACGCCGATTAGCTCTGCTGTTGATCGGGCCCCATCGAGACCCGCACAGCCACCAGTGCGCGGTTTTGCTCATGATTGGGCGCCGGCGGTTTTGTATCTGCTGTTTGATGTGCTGAGCTGGCTGACGATTTACACGGCGGCCAGTTTTTTGCGGCGAGAAGGGTATTCGGCGACGGCGCCGTTCAGCGTTTTTCTGGTTGAGATCGTGCAGCTCGCGGTCATCGTGGCGGCGCTCTTTGTCATCGGCGGATATGATCGGCATACGGAGATGCGTAGTCTCGTCTATACGGCCGAGCACATCCTGGCGGTGATGGCGGCGGCGGCGGTGAGTGCGTTGCTGGTTTATTCGGCGGCGGCGTTCGACGCGTCGATCAGACCGAGCCGCGGGGTTCTTCTGGTCAGCTTTGTCGCGTTTCTTCCGTTGTCGCTGGTTTACCGGCGCTGGGTCCGGCGGTTTGTGGCGGAAGCGAGCGCGCACAAGCTGTTTCTCGTCATTGGGTCGACGGAAACGACGGCGCGCTTCAAGGAGACTTATGAGCAATCGGAGAGTCCGCAGCGGCTCGAATTCGTGGCGAGTGAAAGTCTGGGCGGAACGGATGTCGCGGCGAAGATCGACAATCTCGATCGGCGCTACAGCGGGATCATTTTGGCCGAGCCGCCGAACCGGCTGGAGCCGCAACTGCTGGATCGGCTGGTGCGCACGCAATTCCAGCGGACACGCGTTTACACGCTGGAATCATTTTACGAGACGCACTGGCGATATGTGCCGCTCAACGCGATCGATCCGGTGTGGCCGCTGCAAACCGGATTCCAACTGGCGCGGATCTCGCCGTATCACTATCTCAAACGGTTGTTCGATCTGGTCGTTTCGACCATCGCGCTTGTCCTTTTCGCGCCGGTCATCGCGTTGATCGCGCTGCTGATCTGGCTCGAGGACCGGAGGCCGATCATTTTTGCGCAGGAACGGGTCGGCCGCGACGAGTTCCGGTTCGTCATGTACAAATTTCGCACGATGAAGCGCGGGTCCGGCGAGGACGCCGAGGACATTTACACGCGCACCGGTGATCCGCGGCTTTTACGGATCGGTCGCTGGATTCGGAGACTGCGTCTGGATGAATTGCCGCAACTTTGGAATGTCTTCCGTGGCGAAATGAGCCTGATTGGGCCGCGGCCGGAATGGACGCGTTGTTCCGAGCGCTACGAAAAGAAAATCCCGTTTTATCATTTCCGGCACCTGGTCAAACCGGGGATCACCGGCTGGGCGCAGGTGAATTATCCCTACGGGGAGAGCGAGTCCGACGCGCTGGAAAAACTCAAATACGATCTCTATTACATCCGGCATTATTCGCTGAAGCTGGATGCGATGATCGTGCTGAAGACGGTGCACACGATGCTGTTTGGAAAAGGCAGATAAGCCTTTTCCAAACAGCATCGTAGTTATTGGTTATCGGGTTATCGGTTATCGGGCTCGACCGGCGCCGCGTCGATCCCGCACAATGCACGGCATGCAAACATCGCAACCACCGGCAATTAAAACATTCGAGGACCTTGAATGCTGGAAGCAGTGCCGCACACTGCGGTTGTTCGTGGCTAAAACGGTTGTGCCGGAATTGCCGAGAGATGAGCGCTATCGGTTAGGCGATCAGTTGTTGCGGGCGGCGCGCTCGACGACGTCGAACATCGCAGAGGGATACGGGAGATTTCATTATCTCGACAATGCGAAGTTCTGCAGCAACTCGCGCGGCTCCTGTTGGGAGGTTCTCGATCATCTGATTACCGGGACGGACGAGGAACTGATTCGGTCCGAATTGCTGACTGAGGGGAGAGAACTGGTGAATGGCGCGATCCGACTTCTGAATGGATATATGAATTATCTCAAGCGTGCTCAGAAATCGGGTGGGTCCGACCCGATAACCGATAACAGATAACCGAGAACCCTGTGCGCCTCTTCCGCTCAGCCTCCGCCTACATCTTCTTCGCTGCCCTGGTCTACGCGCCGTGGGCGTATGGCGGGACCACGGTGGAAAGCATTGAAGTCATCAACATTCTGCTGGCAGTGGCCCTGTTCTTTTGGGTTGTCGATCTTGCGCTCGGGCGGCGAGCACCGGCGTGTCCGCCGCTGCTGTTTTTTTTGATTGTCGGGATCGTTGCGCTCGGCGGGTGGATGGTTTGCAACGCGGCGGCGATTTATGATTCGTCGTTTGAAACGTTCACGCGGTTGGAAAGACCTGCGCCGCGTTTGGCCGGGTCGCTCGATTATGCGATCAGCGCCGCGTGGATGATTCGGGCGACGCTTCTGCTCGGGGTCACCTTGTTCGTTGTCGATCTTGCCCAGGATCGGGTCTGGTTGTTGCGCCTGTGGTGGACGATCGGGCTGGTCGCCGGCTCGGTGGCGTTGCTCGGGTTACTGCAAAAGGCCACCGGCGCGGGAATGATCTTCTGGCGACCCGGAGCGCCCGGAGGCCAGACCACGTTTTTCGCCGCGTATTATTATCACGGCAACGCCGGGGCATACTTGAATCTGGTGTTGCCGCTCACCACCGGGCTGGCGGTGCGCTCCTTTATCACGCCGGCCAACGCCGGTATCCGCGCGCTGTGGTCGAGCATTTTTGTTCTCACGCTCGTCGCGATTTTTGCCAACACCTCGCGCATGGCGCAGGCAATCGGGATCGTGCTCCTGATCGCGATTGGATTCCGTTTCAAACGGCGACTGATGGACAGATTTTCCCGGGTAGAAAAAAATATCGCGCTGGGTGGAGCCGCCGCCATCGTGCTGGCGCTTTGGGCGGTGGCCCAAGCAACGCATCTCGAGCAGCCGATTCAGCGATGGCAGCATCTCGGCGAAAATTTCACCGCCGATGCGCGCTGGCTTTCAGCACGGATCGTCCTGCGGCAGGCGTTGCCGGAAGTTGGTCTCTGCGGGTTTGGCCCGGGAACGTTCCGGGCGGTTTTTCCTTCCTTCAACCTGTCCTCAAACGCGCCGGCGGAGGGGACATGGAGATTCCTGCACAACGATTATCTGCAAACGATCATGGAATGGGGCTGGGCCGGCGCCGGGCTTTGGGCAGTCGTTTTCTTCGGTGGAATAATTGTCGGCTGGCGACGGTTCCGCTCAGCCGACGCGCGCGCGTGGAGCCCGCGCCGCCGGCTTTTGCTTCCTTTGGCTGTCATCGCGCTCGCCGGTGTCGCCGTACACGCGCTCGTGGATTTCCCCCTGCAAATCGCTTCGATCCAGCTTTATGCGGCGACTTATCTCGGCATCTGCTGGGCCAGCGCGCTTTGGAAAAGCGCGGCTTAACGTCTCTCGGTTATCGGACGGCTGATTGCCCCAATCAGATCGTGCGGGGCTGTTCTGCCTTTTTCGGGCGAGCGCCGTTGTCCTCGGCGTAGATGGAGGAGTAAGAACCTTCCCCGGCGCCGTAACCCGGGGCGGCATAGTAGTAGTAATAACCGACGCCGCGGCTGCGCGGGAGGCGATTCAAAACCAGGCCGGCGGGACGGATTCCCGAATTAGCGAGCAACGAAATCGCGCGGCGCACTGCCGGGCGAGGAGTTTTGCGCGCGCGCACGACTACGCAGACGGTTTGCACGTGCGGGGTCATGAGGAGTGTGTCGCTGACCGCGAGAATGGGAGCACTGTCGATGACGATGCGATTGAAAAGCCGGGTGGCCTCGCTGATCAACTGTGCGAATGACGGTCCGCTGAGAATCTCGGCTGGGTTTGGGGCGCGGCGGCCGCCGGCGAGAACGTAAAGCCGGCCCCCGGCGGCGAGATTGGTGCTGAGCGCGATGGCGCCGCCGATGGTGTCGATCTCGTGCGGCGAAATCTCGCGCGCCGCCTGGGACAACGGTGCGTCTCCGACGAGACAATCGACTACTCCCGGCAAGATGGGCGCATTGTTGCTCGCGCCGTCGAGACGGAAAATTTTGTGCATGCTTGGCCGGCGCAGGTCGCCGTCGATGAGCAGAACGCGGTGACCCTGTTGAGCAAGGGCGAGAGCGTAATTGGCGCTGGTAAAACTTTTGCCTTCGTCCGGGACGGCACTCGTGAAAAGGGCGACCTTCCGTTCGGCCTCGGGTCCGAGAAGGGCCAGTGCGGCACGCAGGTTACGAAAAGCTTCCGCGGCCGGCCCCTCCGGTGTTTCGGCGACAAGCCGATAGCGGGTGAGGGGAGCTTTGGGTTTTTTCGAGCGCGGCATGCCGCCGTCGTCTTTTGCTTCCGGAATCGCAGCAAAGACGGGCAGCCCGAGTGTGGCCTCGGCTTGATCGACAGTCTTGATTGAGCGGTCGATCGCGTCCGCGCCGAAGACGAACATCAATCCCGCGGCAAGGCCACCGAGCAAGCCAAGCGCGAGTGCCTTGGTTTTGCTTGGACTAACAGGGACATGTGGAAGCGGGGAATGCTCGATCACGCTGACGGCGTGCGTCTTCACGTCCTTGGAAAGATTGGTCTCCTTGATCTGGCGAAGCACGCTTTCATAAAGTGCGCGGTCGGTCTCGGCCTGGCGCGCCAGTTCCTGATACCCGATGGCTGCTTTGTTCAAGGCAAGGGCCGCTTGCTCCTGGTCGCGCGCGGCGGAGGCAAGGTTTTCTTCCGTGGCGCGGGCTTGCGCGAGAGTGGTGCGAATGAGGGCCGGCTGCGCAAGCACGGCGCGGCGCAAGCCCTCGCGCGCTTCAGTCAATGCGGCGCGCGCGGCCATCATTTTTGGATGCTTATCCTTGTAACGCTGGGCGAGCGTCGCCACTGCTGCTTCGAGTTGGCCAAGATCGCGGCGCCGATCGTTGACCGGCTGGGCGTTGGCGATGCTGGGCACGGCGAGCAACGCGTCCACGTTGTCGCCGACCGCTTCGATCTGCTTCAGTTCGCCTTCGAGCCGGAGCCGTTCCGATTTGGCGGCGGTCATTTTGCTGTTCAACTCCTGCAACTTGTCCTCGACCAATCCGCCACGCCCGCCGGAACTGCCGGCGCCGGTTTGGCTACCGGTGGCCGCCGCGCCGCCGCCGAGCTGAAGTGCGTCGGGCGTTTTAGCTTTGTATTCGGCGACCGCTGCCTCGCTGCGCTGAAGATTTTCTTTGAGGCGCTCCTCCTCCTCCAGGAGATAACGAAGCGTATCCTGGCTGAACGAAGCGCGCCGCTCGATCGCGCTGCGGATGTATTCGCGTCCAATCGCTTCGGCCAGACGCTGCGCCATAGCCGGGTCGCGATGCACCGTGTAAAGATCGATGAGACGCGTGCCACGGCGAATGAGCGGTTTGACCATGCCGCCGATGGCGCCGCCCAAAGCTTCTTCCAACGGCGTGAAAATGGGCGCGGCGTTCACATTGTCGGTCTGGGCTGCGCCGGGAGACGTCTTTGGCTTCTGTGGCGAAGCGGACGCTTGCGGCTGGCTGACGCTTTGGCCGACAAGCGCGCGGCCGCCGTCATCGGCCAAACCTTCGGCACGCACAACGCGCGCGAGCAGGTTCCGATTGGTCAGGTTTTGCTCGATGGTGCGCAGCGCTTCCTGACTGGCGAGAAACATTGAGCGCATGCGCGCGGCGTTCTCTTCGCCCGCGACAACGGTCGGTTCCTGAAACTCAACTTCCAGGACGATATGACCCTGATAAAGTTTCGGTGTGCGCGCGAGATAGCCGAGCGCAAGGAAGATCCCGGCCAGGACGCAGAGCGCGACGATCCAGATGCGCTCGACGAGCGAATGCCAGAATTGGCGAAAATCGAAGCCGCGCCTGTTGTCGAGGAGCTGCTCGGTCAAACGCGCCGCCACCGGTGAAGCGCCGTCGGAGGGAGTCGCCATGGTCGCGGACGTCTGATTGTTCATGAGGAGAATCTTATCCCCGCGACATTACACCGGGCGCGTCATTCCGAAAGAGCAAGGCCGGGAAAATTTCGCGCTAGAAGAGACTTTCGGCGACGGTCACGGTATCGCCCGGTTGAACGACAAAGGCGCCGCCGCCTTTGCGCGCGAGTCGTTTGGCGTCGACCTTGATAATCTGGTCCCCACCGGAGCCGGACTGGCGCCGGACACTGATGCGTTCGGGAGCGGCGATGCGGGTATAGCCGCCAGCCATCGCGATTGCCTCCAGCAAATCCACTCCGCCGGGACTGCCTTCGGGCATTTCATAACTTCCCGGGCGGTTTACCTGCCCCAGCACCGTGAAACGGCGCTTGGCATATCCCACGAGCATAACGTTGACCTTCGGATTGACGAGATAATCGCGCCCGTAAAGTTCGGTAACGCGCGAGGCCGCCTGACTGAGAGAAAGTCCGGAGAGCCGAACCGAACCGAGCAACGGCAGACTCAGGTTTCCCTCCGCGTTCAATCGGCCGTTCGTGCGCAGGTCGTCCTCGCCGAATACTTCCACGGCGACGTGGTCATTCGGCTGCAGGATATACCCAGTCGGCGCGCTAATGGCGACACTCGAGAGTGGCGCCGCCGCATTAGGCGCGGCTACCGGCTGAGGAGTTTGACCAGTGGCAACGATTTGTGCCGGAGCCGCGGGCGCCAACAGGCAGACCGCAAACCAAACTGGTACTAAAAGGGAGCGAACGCGCGCAGAGCTGCACTGCTTAAAAAGTGAGGACGCTGCGAACACCGACCTGATTATTGTCGAAACTGAAAAATTCAACCGAGCTGTCATCTTGCCGATGCAAATAATACGCGCCCACGGACCAGAATCTAGTGACCATCACATCGACGCCCGGCATAATGAAGTAATAATCGTCGTTTCGATTGGAGCTGAATCCGCTGATCGTGCTGAAGTAATCGGAGTTTTGGTAGCCGACGTTGAGGGCGAGATAAACGCGCTGGAGGAGCCGTTGCCGGGCGGCCACGGCGATGTTGGTTGAGGCAAAATCCTGGCCGGCCAGAATAGCCGAGTTCAACGTCCGCCGGGTCAGCGCGAGCGAGAGGCTTGTCGCGACAAAGGGCTGATACGTCGCGTCGACCTCGAAGACTGGAGAAATATAGGTGCCGCGGGAGCTGTTCTCGAACTGGCGAAACTCGACGCCCGCAGATGCATTCAGGCTCGCCTTGCCAGTCACCTGATAACTGAGTCGCACGTTCGCCTGTTCGAAGGTTTGGTCCGGGTTCGGGTCGTCGACAAAGTCATACCCGCCCGTGCCGCCGAGCCCGACCGTGAGCTTGTCGCTGTAGGCGTAATTGAGGAAAAGACTACCGGCGATGACCTGCGAGCTGATCAAGTCCGGATAATCCGTGATGGTGCTGTCGAGGCCGCCACTCAAAGAGGTTTTGCCGGTGAGTTCATAAGCGGCACGCGCTCGCGTGGTGAAAATGTTGACGCGCGTCCGGGTACTGACGTCGACGTTGGCGAACGTGCCGTTGAGGCCGCCGCCGGTCGTCGCGGCCAGATCGGCGCCATCGAGGATTTGAATGTCTTGGTTCAAGGTGAGGTCGAGCCGGCGAAAACGATGATGCCCTTCCAGGCGGAACAGATGCTGGGCGGCGTCGTTTTCGGAATGATCCAGAAAAAGAAAGACGCTCGGAGTGTAATCGAGCCGGAGATAATTTTCCGAGCGCTCGAAGATGTCGCCCGCGCCGAGGGTCAGCGTTGGCTCGATCGCGACATAATAATCCGAGACCGGATTGAAATGGCTGATGTTGATGTTGTCGTCGTAAACGCCGCGCACTCGGAAGAGCAGTCCGTAACGGAAGCGTCGCGGTTGGGGCGCGTAACTTTCTTCCTCCATGTTTTGCACAGGCTGAACTTCGGATCCGCTGGCCGGATTTAATTCGACGGCCGGCGTGGCCAGGCTCGACGGACTTGCCGGCTCGTTAAGCGGGGGTTGGTTCGTCGGAGGCACCTCGTCCTGACCGTAGACCAGCGCGGCGCAGGCGAGCAGTATCGCGGTCAGTTTTGGAAATGATTGCAATTTCAATGCGACTTCACCGATACCACAAAAGCGATGTGATGAGCAACTGCGACTACATCGGCGCTGCCGCCAGTAGAGGCTCAACGAACCTGCGGTGGTTGCTCGGGCGACATCACGTTTCCGGGTGAGGTGTAATCCGCCGGGTTGATCGTGCCGATCGTTGGAATGAGGCCGGAGCTTCCATTCAGGCCGGCCCTAACCAGGCTCGCCGGTTGCGCTTCGCCCGCCGCCTGCAGGAAGGCGAGTCGCTGGTCCGGCGCCGCGGCGGTAGCTGCCGCCACGATGCAATCACGGGCAAAAGGTTCCACTTCCACCGCCGCTTTCACAATCGCCGCTGCGGTTTCATTGTTCGCCATCACCGCCGCCTGGACGATGTCGCCGATTTCGCGGCAGTTCTGCCGTTTGTCATCGGCTTTCATCCGCAGCCGGCGCACTTCCAATGTGACCGCCACAATTTTCGCGGCCAGATCAGGGCGTGCTTTGATCGCCGCGTTCACGTACCAGATCACCTCTCTGGGTCTCGCCCGCACCAAGATCGACATGTAGGCGCGCAGGAATTGTTTCGGGGACGCCTCGGTCGCGCTCGGCGCGTGCGCGCTGGCGATCGCCCTCACCAGGTCATCGCTCGGCGTCGCAAAAGCGACCGTGCTGATCGACCATGAAAGCACCATGCCGAGCGTCCTCATCCACGTCCGATGGCGAGAGCTGAAATGCATGGCGATCGTTTTCGCGAGTAGGCGTTCCGGGGGGCGCGGCACATTCAAGCAGTTTCCAGACCGCTTCTTTCCTCTGGATGCTAGAAGGGACGGCGGTTGATGTGCGCTCGCTGCAATTGCTGCAACGCCCGGGCTGCTTCCAGCGCATCGGAAACGTCGCCTTGCGCCTGCGCGTTTTCGGCGGCGAGCGCCGGCGCACCACCCGGCCATTCCTGAAAATAACCGGCCTTTACGATCGCCGGTTCCTGGTTGCCGGTTTGCGCATGGATTTTTCCGCGCACACAGGTCAAACGCGTTTTGTCTTTATCGACATCTGTGTGCCAGATCGAGTCTTCGTCGACCGTCACGGTGACGGCCGGAGTGACAACACTGAAACGCACTTCGCTGTCATCCCGTCGCTCAAACACGATGTCGATCTTGCCCCGGGTCAATCTCAGCCGGGCGACGCGCTTGCGCATTCCATCGTCGGTCTCGTTACCCTGTTTGGTCAGACGCAGCTCTTCGATTCGCACTTCTGAATCGGCGGAAACGTGCAGCAGCGTCCCCGGAAGAAGGGCGAGCCTGACTTGGGCGTTATCGGCAATGCTTAGCAGGGCGCCGCCAGCCGGATTGATGTCGGCGGTGAGAGGCCGAACAGGATCCCCTTGTTTCGCCTGATAAAGGACTTCGCCCTCGACCGAAAGCACCGTGGCCAGAACGCTTCGGTCGACTCCGCCCCAACAGCCGCTGAGCAAAGATGCGCAAAAGATCGACAACAGGAATAAATCCGAGCGGGACTGTTTATGCTCCGTCGACGCGCAGCCGCGCCGCCTTAGCAAGCAAATCGGCGTGGTAATCATTCGCTCGGAAACTGGCTCCAGCGGTAGGATTCGAACCTACGACCAATCGGTTAATCCCGACAACGTCGGGACCATTCTTGCCGGTGAATTTGCCCGAAATTTTGTCGGTCCGGTTGTGATTGGCCACTCCCCGTTGGAGATCATCTGTGTGCCCGACATAAAATTGTCCCTGCGTATTTTGCAGGATGTAAACGTGGTAGTGATCCATTGAGAATCCGCTCCAGCGGTAGGATTCGAACCTACGACCAATCGGTTAACAGCCGACCGCTCTACCACTGAGCTACGCTGGATTGTGCTTTCGCGCTTGGAGCGGATAAATCGCTCATCGATTTCTCGTGAGCAAGTGCCAATCGGTTAATCCCGACGCGAGTCGGGACTCTACCACTGAGCTACGCTGGATCGCTGGATTGAAGCCGCGGCCGTATATGTTGCTCGATGATTGTGTCGAGGCAACGCCAATCGGTACTCCAGACGATGACCGCCCTCGCCGGCGATGAGGACCTCTGCCGGAGCGATCGCTCTGTTTACGATTTGCTCGAGGCAGTCGCGCCAGCGCGGGATGCGCCGGTCGATTGCTCGCCGTTGGATTTTGCCGCGGCTTTGGCCGGTGCGGCCGCTTTAGCTGCCGCTGCTTCTTTGTCAGCCAGCAGTTGTTTCTGGAGCGAATTGAGCAGCTCTTCGATCTGATCGAGGCCGACTGGCTTCTGCAGAATCGCAATGGCGCCGGCATTGACCAGATCGGCGACGGGTCGGCTGGAAACAAAAACGACGCGCGCATCCGGATCTTCGGCGAGCAAATAACGGCAGGCCGTGCCGCCGTTGAGTCGTGCCATGGAGAAATCCATCAGCACGATGTCCGGTCGATGGCGATGGTAAGCGCGAATCGCCGCGGCACCCGAGCCGACCACCTCGACTACCTGGTGACGCGAAGCCGCGACAAGCAAAGCCAGTGTGTCCCCGACGTGGGGCTGATCATCGACAACAAGAACCCTCATATCCCTGAGTACGTTGTGCAGAATGTTTTGTGCCAATTTGCCGACTTATTGGAATTATTAGAAGATTCGCGCCAGCTCCTTCGCCATACGCGTCCGCAAAGTTTTCGATTTGATTTGGATCGCGATCCCGACATAATTCCGACGCGGGGTGGAGCAGCCTGGTAGCTCGTCAGGCTCATAACCTGAAGGTCGCTGGTTCAAATCCAGCCCCCGCAACCAATTTCCTCCCGGCCGAGGCCGGCGATTTAGCGCGCTCACGTGTGATCGGCGCACTGAGCTTCAAGGAGCGGCGCTCTTCAGAGCGCCGATTAAACGTAAACGGCGGCTTGGAACCCGCCGCTCCTTGAAGCACATGCACGCGCACGGCTACCGGCTCATCATCCGGCAGCTGCCGGACCCCGGGTTCAAATCCAGCCCCGCAACCAATTCTCTCGACCCGCCCGGCGGTTGCTTTTCGCGCAGGGGCAGTTCCTCTTGTGGCGTGGGCGCGAAAAATACCGGCCGCGGCAAAATTCTCGTCGGCACAGCCAGCTGGTCGGACCCCGGTTTTGTCGAGCGCTGGTATCCGAAAGGAATGGCCGCGGGCGATCGACTGCCCTGGTATGCGCAGCACTTCGAAATGGTTGAAGTGAATTCGACATTCTATTCCGTCCCAGAGCCGCGGCTGGTCGAGCGCTGGCGGGCGAATACTCCAGACGACTTTATCTTCGATGTGAAGCTGCACCAGCTTCTCTCCCGTCATTCGGCCAATGCGAAGCTGCTGCCGCCGGAGCTGCAGCGACGCGCCGAGACCGACGCCAAAGGCAAAGTGAAGCTCACCGCAGCGTTGGAAGAGGCGTTGATCAAAGTCTTTCTTCGATCGATGTCGATCTTGCAGGAAGGGAAAAGGCTGGGGGTGTTGCTGCTGCAGCTTTCGCCGGCGTTTTCGCCGCGCGGCCACGACCTCAGTGAACTCGACGCCTTGATTGCGATGCTCCGCGACTACTCCCTCGCCATCGAATTGCGGAACCGCAACTGGCTCCTCGGTTCGCAGCGGGACTCGACAATTAACTTCCTGCGCCGTCATCGAATTATTTTCGTCAATGTCGACGCACCGGCAGCCGAGCATTTCACGATTGTTCCGTCGGACCTGAACGAAATTACCAATCCGCGCGCGACATACCTGCGCCTGCACGGCCGCAACGCGGAAGCGTACTTGAGGGGCCGAACGGTCGCGGCGCGCTTCAACTACGATTACAGCGACGCGGAAATCGGCGAAACCGCAGAACGCGCCCAAAAACTGGCCGCCGGCGGCCAGGACGTACACGTCGTCTTCAATAACAATAATCTCGATTACGCCCCGCGCGCGGCGACCCGTCTGCGGGTGGCCCTCGGTCAGCTCGTCAGCGCGCCAGAGCGACCGCAGACTCTGGAGTTGTTTTAGATTAGAATTGCGGCGTGACGACGCCCAGCCCGCAACGTAAGCCCGGTTACGGTCCGCGTCTCCCCGCTCTGCTCGCCCGGCTGAAACGTTGGCTGATCGCGCACCACATGACGCTGATGGCGATTGCCGATACGCCGCACTCGATCGGGCTCGGCACGGCGATTGGGATTTTCTTTGGATTCACTCCGCTTTACAGCCTCAAGACCCTGCTCTCGCTGGGGACGGCCTGGGTTTTGCGCTGCAACAAGATTGCGGCCGTCATTGCCGTCACCTTACATGACGTCGGCATCCTCGCGATGCCGGCAATTTACGTGGCGGAATACAAGCTCGGTTGCTGGACACTTGGGCGGGCCGCGTCGAATCGGGTGCAATTCGCGGGAGTGCTCGATTATTTCAGCTGGCAACTCTTTTCCCGCTTTGTCTGGCCGGCCTGCATCGGGTCGCTGTTCCTGGCGCTACCAACCGCCGCGGCGGTGTATTTTCTCATGCGCCTGTTGATCAGCCGTGCCCGCGCGCCGGAAAAGGCCGAATGATGCGAGGCCAGGGCAAGTCGGTTTTTGCCTCGCCCACGGCACGAGAGTTGCATCACAAGCGGCCGGCCGCTTCGTCTCTCGCCCTGAGCGAGCGGACAGGCAGCCAGCACCAAATGATTATGAAACAATCGATTGTCACACTTCTCAGTGTTCTTCTTTGCGCGTGCGCAAACATGTACGTCACCAAGAGCGATGTTGCGACCGCCGGCGGGGCCGCTGTTGCGCCCATCGACGCGAAGGACTTCGGGTCCAAAGGCGTCCACATGGTCACCAACTGCGGCGTAGGCGCCAGTAATCCGGTCGCCATTTATATCCGTCCTTTCTGCATCGACACGGCCGTGTTTCATGGCGATGTGGCCGCTTCGGCGGGTGAAATGCCGATCCGCAAGGCGCTCACGCCGGTCGAGTTCGCTGAAGATTTGAAAGAAGAGCTGGAGCGCATCGCGCCTGCTCGTATTCTCAAAGACAATGAGAGACCGCGCGTGGGCTGGTTGGTCGACGGTTACTTTACGGAAGTCGACGGCGGCAGCCCCCTGGGCCGCTTCTTTTTCGGGACCTTCGGCGCCGGGCAGTCGTTTCTCGCCCTGCACGTGCGCGTGACCGATGTGCAGAAAGGCCTCGTCGTTTACGAATTCGATGTAGCGGGCGGCAGCCGGCTGCAAGGCAAATTCGGAACGCTTCGCGCCAGCGGTCTGGGCAAAGCGACCCACTTTGATCTGCGCAACGCGGCCGAGAGAGTTTATTGGACCTTGAGCACAAATCCGAGCCGTTACGCGGCCCGCACTACTCCAGTGCTCCAATAGCTCGGCCCACAGAGCCGGCCTGCGCATTGCGGATTCAGTGTTGCGCGGCGAAACACGCCGATTAAGCTGCTCCGTTTTCAGCGCCAGCCGCATGTTTTGCCGACACTTGCTCCGGATTTTTGTTCCGTTCCTTCTGCTCGTCAGCAGCGTCCGTGCGGCCTCAGGGCCGAGTTTCGTCGTTTTGGATTCTCAGACCGGATACGTCTTGTCCGAACAGGATTCGCGCCGAAAACATCAGGTCGGCAGTCTGACGAAGATCGCCACGGCGATGGTGGTGCTGGATTGGGCCGAACACAAATCGGGTAATCTGAACCAGATGGTCGTAATCGCGCCCCAGGCCTTTGTCGGCACCGGTGAAAACAACATCGGCTTCCAGCCTGGTGACGCGATCTCGTTGCGCGATTTGCTCTACGCCGCGCTTGTCCAGTCCGACAACATCGCCGCCTTCACCCTGGCCGATTATGTTGGATCGACAATCAGCTCTCTCGCCCCGGCGGCGGCGGCCGGCAGAGTGGGCGGTATCGGCGTGTTTGTGGCGCAAATGAATGCGCTGGCCAAGCAGCTCAAAATGGAGCGCACGCTCTTCGTTAATCCCCACGGCATCGATGATAACGTCAAACCGCTGCCCTATTCGACGGCCGAGGACATGGGCCGGCTCACGCGCTACGCGATGAACCGCGCCAGCTTTCGTTTTTATGTCTCGCAGAAGGAACGCCAGATCGCTTTCCAGCGCGGCTCCCGCAAAATGGCTTACCTCCTGCGCAATACCAACGAATTGCTCGGTGTCCGCGGTATCGACGGCGTCAAGACCGGTCGCACCGCGCGGGCCGGCGATTGTCTTATTCTCTCGGCCAACCGCGAATCGCAGATTGTTCAACAAGGTGGGATGACGGCGGTTTATCCGCGTCATCTGCTCATCGTTTTGCTCGGCAGTAGTAATCGCTTCGGCGAAGGAGCCGCTCTCGTGGACCGCGGCTGGCAACTCTACGACCAATGGGCCGCGGGCGGACGTCTTCTCGATCCCAAAAAGGTGCTCTAGGCCAACGGTGGTGATATGAAACCGCGCATCGGCGTGCTGACCAGCGGCGGTGATTGCCCGGGACTTAACGCCGTTCTGCGCGGCGTCGTGCTGGCCGCCGAAAAACTTGGGTGGGAAGTGATCGGCTTTCGCGATGGTTTCGAAGGTCTGCTCCCACCGGGCGACCATGTCGTTCTCGATCGCAAAACCACCGACGGCATCATGGCGCTGGGCGGCACCATTATCGGGACGACCAACCGCGGTCATTTCGTGTCAAAAATCGCCGGCGGCGATCGCACCGTCGTCCCGGCGGACGTGATTGCCGACGCAAAAAAGATTTTGGACGAACTGAATGTCCGCGCGCTCGTCATCGTCGGCGGGGACGGCTCGATGGTCACCGCCCAACAATTGCAGGAAGCCGGCATCAACTGCATCGGGGTGCCGAAAACGATCGACAACGACTTGGAAGCCACCGCCATGACTTTCGGGTTCGATTCGGCGGTCGATGTCGTGGTCGATGCGCTGGATCGGTTGCACACCACCGCCACCAGTCACAAACGCGTCATGGTCGTCGAGGTGATGGGACGCCACGCCGGTTGGATCGCCTTGCACGGCGGCATCGCCGGAGGCGCCGATATCATTTTGATTCCCGAGATTCCGTTCGATTACGAGAAAATCGCCGAGACGGTTAAAGCGCGTCATGCCGCCGGCGACTTGGGAACGGTTGTCGTGGTGGCCGAAGGCGCACGACCGAAAGACGGTCAGCAGATCAAGCGCGATATCGAAGGCGGGGAGTTTCGTCTGGGCGGAGTCGGCGAAGTCGTCGCGCGCGAAATCGCCCGGCGCACCGGCAAAGAAACGCGCTCATGTGTTCTGGGCCATCTGCAGCGCGGCGGGGCGCCCACCGTTTTGGATCGAATTCTCGCGACGCGTTTCGGCGTGAAGGCCGTGCAGCTGGCCAACGAAGGCCACTTCGGCTCCATGGTCAGCTATCAAAACTATCAGGTCCGCCATGTCCCCATCGCCGAGGCCGTAAACCGTCTCCGGCTCGTTCCGCCCAACGGCGAAATGGTCCAGACAGCGCGCGATGTTGAAATCTCTTTCGGCGACTAATTGTCGATCTTATCGTCAAGCCATGAAACCGCTCCCGATTGCTGTCGTCGCTGTGCTCGCTTTCAACTGCGCATATCGGCTTCAGTTCGACACTGCCGGCGCGCAGCAAGCGAAAATCCCGCCGAGTCTGGCCAAGGCCAACCTCGCCGATGCCGCCGCCGCAGCAAAGAAATGGAAATCAGACGCGTTCCTGATTCAGGTTCAAGCACGCCTCACCGGCGACGCCGGGACCGCGCTGGCCTGGCAATACGGCTTTTACTCGCCAGGCACAAAAAGCTGCGCCGTCATCTTCGCTCGTGCTGGCCAGACCCACGTTTCAGATGGCGGCGGCGAAGAGTGCAAGGCTTCCGAACTGAAGAATTTCATGGACAGCGATCAGGCGCTTAAGCTCGCGCGCAGCAATGGCGTGACCGCCTCTGAGGTGACGATGGTCGCCCATACCGATTCAACTCCGCAGGGTGAACGGGCGATTTGGACCGTGATGGATGCAGGAGGGATTAAATCGGGAAATGTCACCCTGGATATCGACGCGCAGACCGGCGCTGTCCTGAACAAAACGACCCAACCTTAGCTCGCGTTTTACTTGCGCGGCGTTTTGGCCGTCGCGGTGTTGGAATAGGCTGAGTTGCCCGACGAACTCGAAGCGCGCACCCGATAACTGTAAGTCGTGTTGCGCTTCAGACCTGTGTTCGCGTAACTGGTGACATTCGAGCTGACCGTCGCGATCTGCCGGAAATTCGTGCACCCGGCCCCGTTGCATCGCTCGACTTGAAATCCGCTTTCATTTGTCGAGTTGTCGATCCAATCGAGATTGATCTGCGACGAACTGCTCGCGGTCGCCGTCAGATTGCTCGGCGGATTTGGCGGCGCCGGCGTCGGAGTGGGCGTCGGTGTTGGCGTGGGAGTGGGGGTCGGCGTGGGCGTTGGGCTCGGGTTCCCCGCTGGAATCACGAACAAGGTCACACTCTGCTGCGGCAGGGTCGCGCTCACCGAAGTGCCGGTGCAATTGATATCGCTCAAGCGGCTGATCGCGTTCGCGGCGGTGAGCTGCCACACCTGCGCCGTCGTTCCGATCCCGTAATTCGCCACGTTGAGCGTGACGGGCGTGTTGCCGGAAAGATATTTGCTGATCACCATCACCGTCAGTGTGTTGTCGCTCGAGCGCACCGCGGAGAAGGCCGAGACGGTGTCCGGGTTGGGTACAGTCGTGAGCACGCTCGTGTCGCCGAAGGTCGATTTGTTGCCGTCGTAATTGCGATACATCTTCATCGCTTTGTAGGTCGGCGTGTTCGCCACCGGCGTCGTCCAACGCGCCGCAAGATCGACATCTTCCCGCCCGAAAATGCCGTAGATGTCGGCCTGGGTGGTCGCGCCGTTGATGTGGCCTTCCGCGCCCCAATTGTATTCGGTGATCCCGGTGAGCGTGCCGGGATAATAGGTGTTTACCCATGATTTCAACCGCGGAATCAACTGCACGTAGTCATTGATCCAGGTTTCATCGCGGTAATTCGGGTCCCAGAGGGAGCGCGTCGAGCGGTTGCGTCGCAGTTGCATCGTTGTTGAGACATCATCGCTGAACTCGCCGCCCTGCGGGTAATAGTGAACGGTGAAGATGTCGATCAAACGCCGGCCGCTGCTGAGCTCATTCTGGTGCAGTTGATCGAGCAGCCACGGCAAATAATCGGCGTTATTGTGCGCCGCGCGATCGGGCAAAAACCCCCAGCCGTGCTCCGAGCCATATTGTTGATCGTAACCGCTGTAGAAATAACCGCTCCAGCCCCACTCCTCCGGCCCGACGACCAGCGCAGAGGCGTCGTTGTTTTTGATCATCGCGGCGTAATCGAGACTCTTGGCCAGCATTTGGTCCATCGTCACGCCCGTCGGCTGGACATCGCGATGGGTTGAATGCCAGATGCTCGGCTCGTTATCGAGAATGTAGTAACGAAGCCCGCCGTTCGCGTTCGTGCCCCAGCGCCCGATCAAATGCTGCACCCAATTCTGCTGAAACGCGGAAGTGGACGGCACGTTGGCATCGTTCGGATCATTACCGGTCACGTACCCACCTGAAGTGCGCACGCCGTTGCCCGCGTCCGGGAACCATTGCCAATCGTTTCCGGTCTGCGGCCCGTATTTGGCGATGGAGAACCCGGCCAGCTTGCTGCGGTTGCTACCGAGTTTCGCGACCCAATCCAGTAGCGGAATCGTCAACATCGGCTGCGCGCTGGCGGCTTTCGCGTTGGCGATGAAAGTGTCGCCGCGCTCGCCGGCAACCGCGCTCGGGTCGCCGATACTTTCGAAGTACCAATCCTGCGCGCGATTGTCGGCATTCTGCAGCCAGTTGTAGCGGCTCGTGTTGTTGCCGCCATTGCGATTGAGCGGCGCATTCAGGTCGTTGAGCGCGTCGATGCTGGCATGCGCCACGCCATAAATGTTTGGATTGATCGGATGCCGATTCGCCGCGGCGTCCACATTGATCGTAACCGCCGGGTTCTGCGCGAGCGCGGTCGCCGTGCCGACCAGGAGAATTAGAATTGCCGGCGCGCTGCTTCGTCCCTTCATCATGCCTCTCCTCCCAGCGCAACCACTGGCTGAAATGCAGCGTTTTTCGCGCCAGCAAGCGGATCAAAACCCTTGGACTTCGCGCGACCCCTCACGCCAGCTGTAGGCTCGACTGCTGCCGATCGACGTGGGTAAATAGATTGGCCCAATGGATCCGAAGAATTTCTTCGGCGAACTGAAGCGGCGCAATGTAATCCGCGCGGCGATTCTCTATGTCGGCGCCGTCTGGGCGCTCGCGCAGGGTATCGCTCAACTCGGACCGTCGGTCGGCGCGCCTGAATGGACGACGCGTTGGTTTCTGGTCGCGGCCGGGATTGGTTTTCCATTCTGGATCGCCTTCGTCTGGTTCTACGAATTCACGCCGCAAGGTTTGAAGCGCGAAAGTGAGGTCGACCCGGCCGAGTCGATCACCCATCACACCGGCCGCAAACTCGACTTTGCGATCATTGGCGTGCTCGCCCTCGCCGTTGTGCTGCTGCTGACCGACCGGTTCGTTCTCCGCCACGGCGTCAACGCGACAACTGCGGTGTCGATTGCGGCGAATTCGATCGCGGTCTTGCCGTTTGTGGACATGTCGCAAGCAAGGGACCAGGGATATTTCTCCGACGGCATCTCGGAGGAATTGCTGAATCTGCTCTCGAAAATTCCACAGCTCAAAGTGGCGGCGCGCACGTCGTCCTTCTCGTTCAAGGGCAAGGGAGCAGACGTTTCGGAGATCGCGCGGCAACTGCACGTGGCCAACGTGCTGGAGGGTTCGGTCCGCCGCAGCGGCGACCAGTTGCGGATCACAGCGCAGCTCATCCGTGCTGCTGAGGGCTTCCACCTCTGGTCGGAAACCTACGACCGCAAGATGGACGACATCTTCAAAATCCAGGACGAAATCGCGGGCGAGGTCGTCAAGGAATTGAAAGTGAAGTTGCTCGGGCCGGTGCCCAAAGTGCGCACGACCGATCCGCAGGCGTATGCGCTCTACCTGCAAGGCCGGCAACTCGGGCGGCAGGGGACCGCTGAGGCGTTCGCGAAGTCCGACGGGCTCTATCAACAGGTAATCGAAATCGATCCGCGCTACGCCCCGCCTTGGGATGGTCTGGCCTTTAACTTCATCAACCGAGCCAGCGTTGGTGTGTTGTCCAACGAGGAAGGTTTCGCTCGCGCCCGGGAAGCGGAGAACACGGCGCTCGCGCTCGATCCGGACTACGCACCGGCCCATTCCGGGCTCGGCTACGTCGCATTGGCCGAGAACGACCTCGCCGGCGCGGCCCGCCATTTCCAGCGAGCGTTGGTGCTCGATCCGAGTGATCTGGATGTGCTCGGTAACGTCTCCACGTTCCTCATAAGTCTCGGTCGCCTGGACGAGGCACTCGCGCTCGACGAGGCCGTGGTCCGCCGCGATCCGGTGAACGCGAAGGCGCTCTTCAACCTCGCCCTCGATGAGCATAACGCCGGCCGCTACGATGAGGCGATCGCATCAGTGCGTACCGTGCTGAGCCTGAGTCCGCGCTGGGGCGGCGCTCACTTTGTCCTGGGGACCGCGCTGATGCTCAAAGGCGACGCACCCGCCGGACTCGCCGAGATCGAGCAGGACACGAGCGAGGCGTGGCGGTTGATCGGCTTGCCCATGGCCTATTGCGCACTGGGACGCAAAGCGGACGCCGAAGCCGCGCTCGACGCGCTGATCGCCAAGCAGGAGAAGGACTCGCCCTACAACATCGCCTATGTCTACGCCTTCTGTGGCGATGCCGACAAAGCATTCGAGTGGCTCGACAAAGCGGTCGCTTACCACGACCCGGGACTCGCCGAAATCCTGACGAAAAATCTGTTTGACCAAATCCACTCCGACCCACGCTGGCTGCCCTTCCTGCGCAAGATCGGCAAGGCCCCCGAGCAGCTCGCCAAGATCGAGTTCAAGATGCCGCCGCTGCCGCAAGAAAAGTGACGCTCAATGATGTAGCGGCAGCCGTGTCGGCTGCATTTTTAAACTTCGCAGGCGGCACGCCTGCCACTACAGCGAGCGTGGTTGACATCCTTGCGACGGGGGATTGTCGATCTTATATTTAGACGAGCGCGATGCGCGGATTAACCGAGGTAATTTATGGCTACGACTATTGCTGCTCCAAAAACCAGAGAAGTTCCGGCGCCGCAGGAAGATTTTCTTCCCCTCGAAGGCACGGATTACATCGAGTTTTACGTAGGCAACGCCAAACAGGCGGCGCATTTTTATAAAACGGCGTTTGGTTTTCAGAGCCTCGCTTATTCCGGGCCGGAAACGGGCGTGCGCGATCGGGCGAGCTACGCCATTCGGCAAAACAAGCTCACCTTTGTCCTGACGACTCCGCTCAAGATCGACAATCCGATTGCCGATCACGTTTACAAACATGGCGACGGCGTCAAAGCCATCGCGCTCAAAGTCAAAGACGCGACTTCGGCCTGGCAGGAGACGACCAAGCGCGGCGGCAAAAGTTATCTCGAACCGAAAACGCTTACCGACAAACACGGCAAGCTCGTCATGAGCGGCATCCACACTTACGGCGACGTCGTTCATTTGTTTATCGAGCGCGACGACTATGGCGGGCCGTTCATGCCGGGGTTCGAAAAATGGGACCCGGGTTTTGAAACGAAAGAGACCGGCTTGCTTTATTGCGATCATTGCGTCGGCAACGTCGGTTGGAACCAGATGAATCCGTGGGTGAAATTTTATGAGGAGGTGATGGGGTTCCGAAACATCCTCAGTTTCGACGACAAGGACATTTCCACCGAATATTCCGCGCTCATGAGCAAGGTCATGAGCAACGGCAACGGGTTTGTGAAGTTTCCAATCAACGAGCCGGCCGAAGGGAAAAAGAAATCGCAGGTGGAAGAATACCTCGATTTTTACAACGGCGAAGGTGTCCAGCACATCGCCATCGCGACAAAAAACATTGTCGAGACTGTCGAGGAACTGCAGCGACGCGGCCTGGAGTTTTTGAACATTCCTTCAACTTATTACGACACCTTGCCGGAACGAGTGGGGCACATCGATGAGGACCTCGGACCGTTGAAACGACTCGGCATCCTGGTCGATCGCGACGACGAAGGCTATCTCCTGCAAATTTTTTCCAAGCCGGTGGAAGATCGACCGACGCTCTTTTTCGAGATCATCCAGCGCAAAGGCGCGAAGAGTTTCGGCAAAGGCAATTTTAAGGCGTTGTTTGAGGCGCTCGAAAAAGAGCAGGAGCGACGAGGCAACTTATGATTTGTCATGTTGAGCGAAGCGAAACATCTCTGACTTTTGGTTTGGCCAAGAATCGCATGAACAAATCCGACGATCAGAGATTCTTCGCTGCGCTCAGAATGACAACAAGGAGGTAAGATCGACATGCCGTTTTATCAAAGACTCGGAGAACTACCGAGAAAGCATCACATCTGGTTTCACCGCAACGGCCAGGGGCCGGGGTATAAGAACGAAGGGATCTATTACGAGCACGTCGTTACGACCGAAGGGTTCAACGAAGCGTTCTCGATCATGTATCACCTGCGCCCGCCCACCCGCGTGCGCGGCGTCAAGCTCCTCAAATGCGAGGAGCTGAAGAAAGCCGCCGACAGTCCGCTGCGTCACCATCATTTGAAAACGGCGAACATGCCGCGGAAAGGCGACCTCTACAGCGGCCGCGTTCCGATCCTGTTTAATCAGGATATGACCGCGTGGCGCGCGCGTCCCGAAAAGCCCTACGGCAAATTCCAATATTACAAAAACGGCGGCGCCGACGAGATCATCTTTATCTTCAAAGGCGGCGGCACGCTCGAGACGGTGTTCGGAAAGCAACGTTACCGCGCCGAAGATTACATCGTTATTCCCCGCGGCATCACCTACCGGCTCGTGCCCGATAAAGTGGAAGAAGAGGATTACCTCATTCTTGAATCGGCCGGCCCCGTCCGGATTCCGAAGCGCTACCTCAACAGCGAAGGCCAGATCAAAATGGGTTCGCCTTATTCGGAGCGCGATTTTCACGGTCCGACTGAAATCAACACGATCGATCAGGAAGAGGACGTCGAGATTCTGGTAAAAGACGGTCCGCGCTGGACCTGCGTGACGATGGCGCATCATCCCTTCGATGTGGTGGGATGGGACGGCTACGTTTATCCCTTCACATTTAACGCCCAGGACTTTGAGCCGATCACCGGCACCGTGCATCAGCCGCCGCCGATCCATCAAACTTTCGAGATCCGCGGCTACGTTGTCTGCACATTCGCGCCGCGTCTGCTCGATACTCATCCCGAGGCCGTGAAAATTCCGTGGGTGCACGACAACGTCGAAGCCGATGAAGTTCTCTTTTATGTCCGCGGCAATTTCGGCTCGCGCCGCGGGATCGAGCCGGCCTCGATCACCTTGCATCCGCGTGGCATTCCCCACGGGCCGCATCCCGGCACGATCATGGCGAGCAAAAACGCGACGCGGACCGAGGAACTCGCCGTCATGTTCGACACCCAGCATACGCTCGAGCTCACCGAAGCCGCGGTCGCGCTCGACGACGAAAAATATCCGCTCAGCTGGCTCGACTAACGAATCGCCGAGCGATATCAAGGAGCGGCGGTCTCCATGACCGCCGTTTAAGTTAGCGGCGCGCGGAGCGCCCATTAAAGTGGACGGCGGTCGAGGACACCGCCGCTCCTTGACGCCGGACTTGGAATCCTGCGCGCAGCGCTTAAGTTGTCGATCTTGAGAACGGACACTGAAACCGACGATCGGTTCACCCGCTACACCGAGGCGCTGCCGCCGGGACAAATCGGTCGTTTAACAAAAGTTTATCGCGAGTTGCTCGACGCGATTGGCGAAGACGCCGAGCGTCAGGGGCTGGCGAAAACGCCAGCGCGGGCCGCGCGCGCCATGGAGTTCTTGACGCAAGGTTATCGGCAGAGCGTGGAGGAGATCGTTAACAACGCCATCTTCGATTCTGACGCGAGCGAGATCATTCTCGTCAAAGACATCGAGCTTTATTCGATGTGCGAGCACCACTTATTGCCTTTCATCGGCCGCGCCCACGTCGCTTACATTCCCAACGGCAAAGTCATCGGCCTGTCCAAGGTCGCGCGCATTGTCGATGTGTTCGCGCGGCGTTTGCAGATCCAGGAAAATCTCACTACGCAGATCGCCGAGTCGCTCATGAATTGTCTGGCGCCGAACGGCGTCGCCGTCGTGGTCGAGGCCAAACACCTTTGCATGATGATGCGCGGCGTCGAAAAGCAGAATTCGATCATGAAAACGTCGTGTCTGCTCGGCGCCTTCAAGGAAGACGCCCGCACCCGCTCCGAATTCCTCTCGCTGCTTAAAGAGTAGTCATTCCGAGCGGAGCGCAGCGCAGTCGAGGAACCCCGTTGCCTAACCCTCGGTAGCATCACGGGACTCTTCGACTTCGCTCAGGATGACAGGCTGCTTAAGCTCGAGATCGTAGTATCTTTCTGCCGCTATGCTCCTGACCGTCAGTAAGCGGCTCGAATTCTCCGCCTCGCGCAGACTCTTCGTGCCGCGCTGGACTGATTCGGAGAACCTCGTCGCGTTTGGCCCCGAGACACAGGCGCGCTACGGCACCGGTCGCAATTACGTCGCGTATTTCGTTTTCACCGGTCCGGTCGATCTCGAAACGGGAATGCTCATCAACATTAGCGAGATCAAAGAGCGCGCGGGCGCCACCATCGACGAGCGCTACGACCATAAGTTCCTCAATCAAGACAGCCCGGATTTTCGCGAAGCGCCGCCCACCTGCGAAAATATCGCTCGCCAGTTATATGTCGATCTTGCGCCGCGCTTCTCCGACAGCGCGGCAAAACTGGTCGCGGTGCATTTGCGCGAATCGCCGGAGCGGAGCGCCACGTTTTATGCCGACGGCGCGTGTGATGCGAACTACTGGTTCGAATTCTCGGCCGCGCGCGAGACGCGCTCACCCCATCTGAGCGAACCCGAGAATGAAAAGCTTTTCGGCCCCGCGGTTTCGACCCACGGCCACAATTATCGGGCGCGGTTGAGTTTTCGGGCCGAGCAGCTCAATCCCGAACAGCCGGTCGCGCGCCACGACACAATCGACAAATGCGTTCATTCCCTTCACAGCGAGCTCGACCATCGCCATCTCAATCGCGATGTCGATGCATTCAAAAAGCGGCCCACGACCACCGAAAGCCTGGCCGAATACATTTACGAACGCGTCAACGCGCTCCTGCCTCTCAATCGTATCCGTCTGCACGAACGTGACGATTTCCTCGCCGAGGTTTGGGATGACGGCAGTATGTTTGTCGGGATGCGTGCGCCGTTTAGTGCCGCGCATCGTCTCCATGTGCGGACGTTTTCCGAAGCGCAGAACACAGATTTATTCGGCAAATGCAATAATCCCGCCGGCCACGGTCATAACTACGTAGTCGAAGCAACGGTCGGCGGCGAATATGACGAGCGCTCGGGTACGCTCTGCGATTTTGTTGGTTTCCAGAGGGCGCTCGCCACTGCGCTGGAGCCCTGGCGAGACCGCCATCTCGATCTGGAGACGGACGATTTTCGCGAAAATCCTTCCACCGGCGAAAACATCGTGCGCGCGCTCTGGCCCAAGATCGACAATCGCGTGGCGCAACAACTGGTGCGGTTACGCCTGTGGGAAACGGCGAACAATCGGTTTACGCTAAGACGAATGTAACTGTAGCGGCGCTCTATGAGCGTCGGACGAATTAATGCGACGGTCATAGACCGCCGCTACAGTAACGCGCAATGAAGCGCTATTTGATCACCGGTGCCAGCCGCGGGATCGGCCGCGCCATTGCCCAAAAGCTCGCCGCATCTGACGTCGAATTACTTCTACACGGACGCGACACCGTCGCCCTGGCTGAGACTTGCAAATCGATCAAGGCGAACTGTGCCAATGTGGTCTCGCTCATCCACGACCTCGCTACGACCAAAGGCGTCTCGAATTTGTGCGCCGAAGTCGGCGACGAGCCGCTCGATTTGCTCGTGAACAACGCCGGCATTGCCATCGTGAAGCCGTTCGCCGAAATCACGCCGGTTGAATGGGAGCAAACTCTCGGCGTCAACGTGACCGCTCCTTTTTTGTTGACCCAGCATTTCGCACGACGCATGCCGCCCGGCGCGAGCATCGTTAATATTTTGTCGATTGCGGCGAAAACCGGCTTTCCCAATTGGAGCGCCTATTGCATGAGCAAATTCGCGCTCGAAGGTTTCGTCCAATCGGTGCGCGAAGAACTGCGTGAGCACAGAATCCGCGTGATCAATATTTATCCGGCCGCGACCGATACAGACATTTGGAATAACGTCAGCGGTGATTGGCCGCGCCAGAAAATGATTTCCGCCGAGCAGGTTGCATCAGCTGTAGTCTACGCGCTGTCGCGGCCCGCCGATGTTGCCGTGGAAAACATCACCATCTCAAACGCGACCGGCAATTTGTGATTAGAATGGGTCTGGACAAGCTAGAGAACGGCCTGAGGGCAGGCCGTCTCCAACTTTTTGCTTCGCACATTGCGATGGAGCTGGGCTGCCCTCAGCCCGAAAAGGATTTGCCATGATCAGCGCTTTTCAAAGCGACCTCGTACTAAATATTGTCGCCTCCACCATCGCGTCGGCTGTTCTTCTCGCCGCCGGGTTCGCCTGGGGAAAATACAAGGAGCGCCGCCGCAAATTCGGGCGCAACCTCGAGGAATACGATTTCTATCCGTTCACGGTCACGCGCGAGAACTTCGGCGAGTTCAACCTCAATAATTTTCGCCTCGGGATGCATTACTTCCTCAAAAACGACGATCATACCGCCGCGCGTCAGCTCATCTTCATCGGCGAACAAAACAATGTGCGGGAAAAACTCGAGCCGGCCGAGCAGAAGGTTTACGCGCAGTTGTTCCAAAAATACGACGGCAAAAAGATTGCTGATGACACGCATGAATTTCTCGAGAATTACGAGCGGATCGTTCGTTTGATCGGCAAATCGTTCCCGCACACCGGGATCGAAATTCTGCTGCACAACCTCGCTGATCCCGCGCACTCGCTCATCACCCTGGAGAACAATGTGACCGGCCGCCATCTTCGCGACGGCACGACCAATCTCCTCATCGATTTGAAACGTCGTCAGCTCCTGAACGAGGAGAAGCTGAATTACGAGCTCAATATTGGGACGCGAAAATTCAAATGCACGACAATCCCGATCAAGCGCAAGGAGTTCGGCATCGTCGGCGCGATCTGCATCAACGTCGATGCCAACTACATCACCGAGGAAGTGTTGAAAGATCGACAACGCATCGAGTCGTGGTTCCAAAATTTTCTCCGCACCGACATGCAGCTCGATGAAAACATCCTGAGCAAAGACGAATACGCCAAGGCGCTTAAAGGCAAACGCCACTTCAAAGACGAAACGAGTTGATCGGAGCACAGCCGTCCTCGGCTGTGCGGCCCGCAGGCGTCTCGCCTGCGTAAATCAGCTCCGGCAGGCGGGGACGCCTGCTAGCCACACAGGCGGCGGACGCCTGTGCTCCGATAGTCGCTATTTCGGCGAAGCTTGCAGCGCCGCCTGATATTCCGGTTTTTTGTGGTATTCCACGAGTCGAAAGCCCCAGCTGATCAACGTCGTGAGGTCCTTGGTTTCGGCTTTCTTTTGATTCAGGAAGTTCTCGATCTTCGCTTTTAGCTCCGGCTGCTGCTCGCTCGTGTCGAGGATCTCAAAAATTTCCATCGACAACAACCAATCCTCCGGATGTTCCGCCTGCTGGGTTTCCCAGATTTCGCCGAGTCGCTCGTAGCCGGCTTTGCTCTCGCGGATTTTGCGTACCTGCGCGTAGAGGTTTTCCAGGCGCTTCCGTTTGGCGTCGGATGGGGATTTGATCGTGCGCTCTTTCGGGACGAGCGCGACCTGCTGGTATGCGTCTTTGTCGGCGGCGCCGTTGAAGACGGAGACAATCCGATCGCCAACCGCCATGTCGAACGTGTCCCAATCGGGATCGAACAAAACGCGGTCGCCGTATTTGGCCCGGCAATTCGAGAATGAAATGAGCAACGTTTTGCCGTCGCGCTCGAGCAACTTGTCGATCTTGCCTTCAACGGTGATGCCGCTGTCGAATTCGAGCTTCGCCTGTTTGCCTTCCTTAATTTCGGTCGGCTTCCAATTTCCAATCGGCGATCCGAAGCCCTCCTTGTGATAATCGATGCCGTGGCCTTCGAGCTCCTTGTGCTTGTAGGCGAGCGCGGTTTTGCCGGTGGTGTGCAAATAAATCGGTTGATTAGTTGAATCGACAATGACTTCGTCGAAGACGCCGCTGACCTGCAGACCCGATGAATATTCGCAGGTCGCGACGTTGTTGCACTCGATCGCCTTGTTGATTCCTTCGAGTCCGCCGACCTGGTAAGCCATCTTGCTCGCGAACTCTTCCAGCACATCACGCAAATGCTGGAAATCGCGGCAGACAAATAGCTGCGGCTGGCGCGTCGTGATGTCGAAGGGCTGGTTCATCGCTTCGATGGAGTAGGGGATCTTTTTCACGTTCGGCTCCAGGCACGAAACCGATTCGCCGATCGAGGAAAGCAGGCCGGCGCCGTAAATCTTCGGGTTCTCCAGCGTGCCGATCAGGCCGTATTCGACCGTCCACCAATGCAAACGCGAGAGCAGCGCCATCTCGGAAGGTTTGCCCAGGTTCTTTTGCCGGTGTTCGACCAGTTTGGTCGCTTCTTCGATCTCCTTCGGATCGCTGTTCGGTTGCTCTTTCAAGATCGACAAGTGCCGGATGGCTTCGTAGAGCTCGAAATCTTTGCGCGATTGCATCGCTTTGGCGCCGACTTCGCCGAAGCGCTGGAGGTAATTTGAGTATTCGCGATCGACGATGATGGGCGCGTGGCCGGCGGCTTCGTGCACGATATCGGGCGCGGGCGTGTATTCGATGTGATGGATCTGGCGCATGTCGCACGCGATCACCAGCACCTTGTAAGCTTGAAATTCCATGAACGCGGCGGGCGGGATGAAACCGTCCACCGCCACCGCGCCCCATTCGATCTTACCGAGGATCTGGTTCATCTCTTCGATGCGCGGAATGCGTTCGAACGAGATGCCGGTGTTGAGCAGGCCCTGGAAATAGACTTTGTGCGCGTACTCGCGCAGGAAAAAAATGTTTTGCCGCATGATGAACCGCCACACAGCGTGATCGACCGGGGTGTAATCCTCGTAACGCTGATCGACCGCGAACTGGAGAAGATGTTTCGGCGTGGCGGCGACAGCCGCGTTGCTATAGCTGATCCCGCTCTCGTTTTTCATCGCTGAACTCCGGTCTAAAATATGACTCCTTCGAAGCGAGAGCAAGGTGGATCGCGCTCTCCGCAGCGCGATGGCAATAATGGCGGCGAAGCCGCGTAGATTTTAGCATCGTCCTCGGAGAGGCCGATCCACCTAGCGGCGCGCCCGAATGGCCCGACGGGTCAGCCAGCCGAGCGCGACGAGCGCAATTACCCACGGCGCGAGGAACGCAATTGCCACGCCGATCATGCGCACGCTCCACATAATCGCGGCGGCGCTTTGCGCAATGGTCCGGCGCAACGTTGCAAGCAATCCGCTCTGCTGCGAAACGATGTTGCCCTGGCTGTAAACCTGGATCGATACATCGGCCGGCGCGTTCGCTTCGTCGATCTGCGCGCCGGTGCGGTCCTGGCGATGGACGCTGACGTTTTCGACTTTGCCGAGCGGTTCCAACGATTGCATGAGCGCGGGATAATTTTTCATCGGCACGCGGAGGCAAACATTCGCGAACTCGCGCCCGTTCGGATCGCGGCTGAACGAGGAGCTGAGCACTCGGCCGGCCTCTTTCTCCGCCAGTCCGCGAAGCTCCTTCGCTTTTTCATCCACTGCCGATGTTCGAATCCGCAGGTTCGTTTGCTGAAACGATTGTTCCTGTTCCTCGCGCGAAATGGTGATGTTCAGCTCGACCTTGTCGCGCTTGGTTTTGGCGTTCTCCGACATGCCGGTGCCGCCTTGGGTGACACGCTCGGTTTGCACCTGGAAATTCTCGACGCGCCCCATTGCTTTAATTTTGGCGATCTGCGCGTCGCTTTCCTCGGGAGCCATTAAGATCGACAATCGCGCAGAAACGCGCCCGGTGTTGTCCCGGTCGAGCTGCGCGTTGGTGATTTGCACCTTGGGCGAGGCGAGCGCCTTGATGTCGTTGTAAATCTTCTCCACGTCCGGCGAGTAGAGGGCGAGCTGGGCCCGTTCCTTGAGCAGAAACGCCGCCGGTTCCTCCATGTCTTTTTCGGCCAGCGAAATCGTGACCGTCGCGAACTGGACCTGCGAATCCCAGAATTTCAGTTCACCCTGCATCTTTTCGATCTCCTCGCGCACCCGGGCGAGCTCTTTTTCGACCTGGAGCAGATCGGAAACCTTGCCGGTCTTCGTCTTCAACATGTCGATCAAACGCTGCTCCATCACCCGCGCATTTTTCAGCCGCGCATCGGTGTCGAAGTAAGCTTTGGTGACATCGTCGGTGCCGAGCGTCTGGTTCTTCAGCTCGCCGAGTCCACGGATCTTCTGCAGGAAACGGTCGAGATTTTCCGGCACCACCTTGACGACCACCGTGCCGCGCAATTTTCCATTCGCCTGTTTTTGGGAATTCGTGGTCGCGACATAACCGCGTTCCTCGCTCGCGAACGCGGTGATCTTCGGCACGGTGTCATCGAAACTGGCGATCTCGAGTTCGACGCCGGCGTTGCGTATGAGCTTGCGGTTCGCTGTCGGACTTTGTTCAGGCGGTTGTTGGGCGGCTCTGTCTTTATCCTGGTAGGCATCTGCCGATGGCAATTCCTGCGCCTTGGCGAGCTTGGCGGCACGCGGCTGATGGAGCTGGCCGAGCTCTTTCTTTTCGTCTTCGAGCTGTTGTCCCGAAGCGACGGAATCGACCGCCATTTCTGCACGAGCGCTCGAATCGGCTCTGCCAGCCGCGAGCTCGTTTGAAGTCGTCAAAGCTTCTTCGGCTGGCGCCGAGGCCGGCGCGTTCATCGGTTGGGCGCGGTATTCGGCGTCGGCGACGTACTCGCGTTTGCGGGATGGCATCGAAGCTTCGCCGGTCACCATGCGGCCGACCTGCACCAGCGCGAGTAAGACGGCGGCGACGGCGGCAATCTGCGCGGAGCGCAGCCGCATAAGATCGACAATCAACTTGGCCAAGCCGCCCGTTCGCTGCGGAATGCGATTGCGGAAACCGGCGAGCATTCGCTGCTCGAACGCGGGGTCGGCTTTTTCTGTGGCGAGGTTTTCTTCGAGGATTTTGTTCATGGCTTTTGTTTCCTGGTGAAGCTTTCGGCAGGCGGCGCAGTCGAGGAGATGGCTGTGAAGCGCGGACTGCTCCTTGGCCGAAAGCTCGTTGTGCAGCTCGGCGGCGAGGTAGATGTCGATGTCGTCGTGGAGGGTCATGTTATTCAAGTGAGGCGAGGGCGGGCCGAAGTTGTTTACGCATCGCGGCGAGGGCGCGGCCGAGAATTCCCCGGAGGGCGCCGTTGCTGAGGCCGAGCAGTTTTTCGATCGAGGCGTAGTCGAGTTCTTCGAAGTAACGGAGGGTGAGGGCGCTGCGGTGGAGCTCGGGAAGCGTGGCGAGGGCGGAGTGCAGTTGTCGATCTAAGGCGTTGGGATCGGTTGCATCAGTGTGAGAAATAGTGGGACACGACAGAGCGTGTCCCTCCAAGGTTTCGGGAACGCGGCGTCTCCGGAAAACGTCGCGGGCGCGGTGGCGGGCGATCATGCAAAGCCAGGCGGGAAATTTTTCGGGGTGGCGCACGCGCCAGCGCGATTTCCAGGCTTTGACGAGCGCGTCCTGGACGGCGTCCTCGGCTTCTTCGCGGTTTTGCAGAATGCCGTAGGCGATGGCGAAAAGTTGCCGGCTATGCGTGCGGATGATCATTTCGAATGCGTCGCGATCGCCGTGAATGGCCGCTCGATATACTTCGCGCTCATTGGCATCCATCATGTCGATCTAAAGCCTAGACGCCGACGGGTGCGATTCCGCGCGAAATATTTTTTTGGGGGAAAAAGTGTTGTCATCCCGAGCGCAAGCGAGGGACCTCACAAAAGGTCGTGGCTCACGCAATGTAGAGAGAAGGCGCAAACTCCAACTGCGAGGTCCCTCGCCGTCTGCGCGGTTCGGGATGACAGCGTGGGGGAAACTAAAAAATGATCACGGTGTTGCCGACGCTGATGAGGTCTTTGACCCGGATGACATCCCAGTTGGCAACGCGGATGCAGCCGTGACTGGCGGCGCGTCCGATCGTCTCGGGATTGTTGGTGCCGTGGATGCCGATGCCCGGCCGGTCCAAGCCCATCCAGACGACACCGACGAGATTGTTCGGGCCAGGCGGGAGATTGAAATAATTCTCGGTGCGAACGCCGTAGTTCAGCATTCCTTCGTCGTAGCGGAACCACGGCCAGGTCGCGGCGCCGACAATTTTCCACGTGCCGACCGGAGCTGGCAGCGCGGTCGAGCCGGGCGTGATCGGAAAAACGCAGACGAGTTGGTTGTTGTCGAACACTTCGAGGAGGCGCTCTTTGGTATCGACGTAGATTTTGCGCGCGGCGAACGCTTTGTTGGGCGCGAGTTTCATTTCTTTGACCATTTCGATCTCGAACGGCAACACGTTCGGCACTTTCAACGTGTCGCCCGGTCCGAGGCGCTCCCAGTTCACGCCGGGATTGAGCTTTTGGATGTAGGCCTCGGCCGAATGATAACGTTCGGCGACGAATTCCAGCAGCGAAGTGTAAGGCAGAAATTTTTTGCGGGCCTGCTCCTCGTGACTCGAAGGCAGATCACCGACATAGGCCAGATCGTCGCCCTTGATCGTGTAAGTGGTGAATGTCACCGGCACCTGATCGAGCATCCATTGATCGATGAAGCCGGTTTCGCGGGTGGCGTGCGCGTGTTTGTAGGAGACGAGCGCTTTGCGAAAGAACTCGCCCATCTTGCCGTCGATCTTGCCCGGGCCGAAATCGTTGTTGTCCAAAAAAATCTGGAGCCGGGTGGCGGTTTCCTCGTCGTAGTTCGGCAGCGCGACCATGATTGTTGGCGTCGGCTTCTGCTTCGGTTTCGCTGCGGCGCGAGTGCTGGCCGCCGGCGTCGCCCCCCGCTTTTGCGCGCCCAGAGCGATCCCGCACAAGATCGACATGGTGATGAGCAGTATCGCGATTCGCCGTTTCATAACGCCAAAGCTATGCGCCGTGAAGTCGGACTACGCAAACAGCTTTGCATTTCTGGCCACACATGCCGCTCCGCTGGAGCTTTGGAACCAGAGGGAACGCCGGACTATAAACGTTGCGCTCCTGACGGAGCTGAGCGCCAGAGGCGCGACATGCTTATAGAATCGCGCCCGCTCAAGCAATCAGCTCCGGTAGGAGCGGCATGTGCCAACTCGAGTCATGACCGCGCTATCGCGCGTCGCCTTTGGGGAACATGACTTTCTCCGGGGCGGCATTGAGGGCGGCGAGGAGTTTGGGGATGAGCCGGCTTTTGGTCGGACCCGATTCGCGCGGCGGGACGAGGTAACGCACGATGGCGTCGATCCAGGTGACTTCGTCGACGCGAAAGATGACGCGCGGGCGGGCGTGGACCTGCAGTTCGTCGACCGGTGTGCGGGCGAGAATGTCGCGATACACCTCCACGCGTTTCATCATTTCTTCGCCGAGGTCTTCTTCGACCACGCGTTGCATTGTCTCGGCGACGAACTTCAAATCACTTTGATACGCGATCTGGAACTTGATCTCGTTCCAAATGTAAGGGAAAAGCGGCCAGGAATAGTTCCAGATAATTTCGTCGAACGCCTTTTCGTTGGGAAAACGGATGAGGCGCCCGCTCGGGTGGTCGCCTGAGATGTAACGCCCGCCAAATTCCCAGAGCGTCGTGTCGAGGTAACCGATATCGATCACGTCGCCGGTGGCGTCGCCGATTTTGATGCGGTCCCCCACGCGAAAGGGGTGGCGCACGAGAATGTAAATCCACGCGATGAAGCTTTTCATCGGCGATTGCACGGCCAAACCGATGACGATCGATCCGACACCGAGGGCGGTGAGCGCGCCGTACCAATTGACAAATAATGTCGAGACAGCCGCGACCACGATCGCGATGACGGCGACGAGATGAACGACGCGTTTGAGCGTGAACCGCGTCGAAGCGTCCGCGATTCGTCCCACTGCATACACGATGATCGCCTTGGCGACGGCCAGGACGACGACGACGATCGCAACCGCGTTTACGATGCGCCGCAAAAGATCGACATACTGCCGTGGGAGCGGGATGAGCCGCGACCCGAGCAGGAAATAGAAAACGACACAGCCAAGAACAATGAGCGCGTGTGTGACGAACCAAAACTTGTCTTTCGTCTCGGCTTTGACTTTGTCGCGCGGTTTCTTTTCGCCGGTCGTCTTGGCGAGCTCTTCGCGGACTTCCGGCTTTGCGCGGACTTCTTCGACGGTCTCGGGCATCAATTAATAATTCGTGCGTGGGGAAGCCGTGGGACGTTTTGCGGCGCGGTCGCGCGCAGACGGCGCTTCAAGGAGCGGCGGCTTCCCAGCCGCGGTTAATTAAACGGCGGCCGCCCAGACCGCCGCTCCTTGATGTCTGCGCGTTTGTGCTCAGGCGGTTTTCACCCACGTGCGCAGGACCTCGGCGACGCTCCAGGCTTGCGCAATGCAACCGCCGGACAGATGCGGCTCGCGTGCGTCGAAGACTTCGCTGATCGTGCCGAAACCCTCATCGCTCAGGTGGGTGGGAAAAACCTCCAGGAACTTGCGCGCGCCTTGTCGATCTTGCGGATGCACCTTCATCCAAGCGTCGACGAATGGACCGATCAACCACGCCCAGACGGTGCCCTGATGATAGGCGCCGTCGCGCGAACGCAGGTCGCCGGAATAAATCGGTTTGTATTCCGGATCGTCCGGCGAAAGCGAACGCAGCCCGAGCGGAGTGACGAGTTTCTGCTGTGCAAGATCGACAACCGAGCGCCAGCGTGCCTCGTCGAGCACGGGATGATCGATGGAGATAGCGAAAAGCTGGTTCGGTCGGAAGGAGATATCATTCGCGCCGGACTGGCCGTTGCACTCGACCACGTCGAAAAGATAACCGCCGTCCTGGTACCAAAACTTTTCGTTGAAAGATTGGCGCGCGCGGGCGGCATGCTGCTCGTAAGTGTCGGCCGCGCTGTCCTGTTCCTGGCGGAGCCATTTCGCCAGCAACTTGAGCGCATTATACCAAAGCGCGTTGAGCTCGACGGCCTTGCCGCGACGGGGCGTGACGACCCAATCGCCCATCTTCGCGTCCATCCAGGTGAGCTGGTAACCTTCTTCGCCCTGGGCGAGGAGACCGTCGGCAGGATCGACATGAATGTTGAACTTCGTCCCGCGGAGATGCTGTTGCGCGATGTCGATCAAACGCGGCAACAGCAAACGCAACGTCGTGCGGTCGTGCGTCGTTTCAACATAGCGATTGATGGCGTGAAAGAACCAGAGCGTCGCGTCGGCCGTGTGATATCTGCCTTCGCGCGAGCTGTCGGGAAACATGTTCGGGATGAGTCCGTCGCGGATGTAATTGCCGAACGTGCGCAGGATGTAACCCGCTTCCTGCCAACGACCGGTCACGAGCGCGAGACCTTCGAGGCTGATCATCGTGTCGCGGCCCCAGTCGGTGAACCAATGGTAACCGGCAATGACGGTGCGGACTTCGTCGCCGGCCGCGTGCGCGCGGGCTGCTTCTTCGAATCTTCCGGCCGGGGTGATGATGAATTGGTCGGCGGCGAAATCCAGTTCGGCGGTGAAATTCTCATGCGCTTTATCGCCGCAATTTTCCAGGAGCCGCGTCCGGCGTTGATACTCCGCCAGTTGCAGTTGTTCCGGCGTCAGCACCTCGATGATTTCCCATTTCTCGGTCGAGGCGACGAGAGTGGCGGGTTGGTCGGCCGCAAGATCGACATGAAAATAGCCGGGGCTCCAGAGATCGCCTTCGAAAGCGTAACCGCGGCTTTGCTCGAGCCGGTAAACGACCTGTTGCACCCGTTTCGCGTCGATGGTGAACTTGGCGTCGCCGCACATGGTCATGCGCAAAGAGGGAATACCGGGCCGGTTCGCGGCGATCTCGTAGCGGGTGCCGACCGAGGAAAATCGATACGGACCGGATGTGCCCTTGTTCACCTGCGCCTCGTGGTGGCGAAAATGAAAAGCCGGTCGCAATTCCAGACGCGGCCGGGTGTCGCCCTCGACGATGCGATAATTGACGTGGACGGTGTTTTGCAGATGCGGCATGAGGACGCGCTTTTCCAGGACCAAATCGCGCACGTGATAGCTCCAAACGGGCAGGCCGTCTTCGAGGCGAAATTCGCGCAGATATTCCGCGCCCTTCAGTTCGAGCTGGCCGCCCGCGCGTTCCTCCGCGCCGAGCGAAACGATGTCGTCTTCGCCAAAACGGAGCGCCTCGGACACATGGCTCCACATGACCATGCGGCCCAATGGCGCCGGCAATGAGGCAATGAGCAGCCCGTGGTAACGCCGCGTGATCGCCCCGGAAACAGTGCCGGACGAATAACCCCCCAGGCCATTCGTCACCAGCCATTCGCGATTGAGAAGGATTTCCTGCGAACTTTCGCGCGGATGCCACGGCAACGTGCGAACCACCCGCGGCCGGTAAGTCTGCTGCATATAAATTTGTCGATCTTAGCGCTGCTTCGGTTGCTTACGCGGTTTGCTCGCCGGCGCAGCTCGCAAGGCCACTGTTTCCTCCGCAAACAGGGTCCAGCCGTTCTCATGAACAATCGTGCGCTTGCCGAATCCGCCGTACTTTGCCGCTTCGCTGGTCCAGACCGTCTCCCACTCATGGCCATCGGGCGGCGCCAGCAATGGTTCGGGTGACGGACTCAAAACATGCAGGCTGCCGAGATTGACCACGAGCAATCGTTCCTCCTCGGGTCGATCGGCAAAATAGCGCAAGACAAAGGAATCGTTGCTCAGCACCGCGCCATCCACGCCCTGCGGTTTTAGTTCGCGAAAACGCGGATCATTCTGGCGAAGCTCAATCAGATCGCGGTGCAAATGCCACAGCTGCGGGTTCCGCTCGCGATCGTTCCAATCCAGTTTCGAGCCTTGGAACGTGCTGCGATGATGGGGCACCGGCAAACGCGCCTGCACCTCTTCGCCCGCGACCGACGGAAACTGGGAGAGAAACTCGAAGCGGCCTTTGCGCACCGCTTCCTTCAGTTCGTCGTCGCCCACATCGCTGAAGAAGCGAAACACGGAAGTCGCGCCAAATTCCTGTCCTTGAAACAACATCGGCGTCCACGGACCTAACAAGAGCAATGCCACCATGGCGCGATAGCGCGCGGGCGAGGTGAGAAAACGCACCCGCTCGCCGAAAGCGGTGTTCGCGACCTGGTCGTGGTTTTCGATGAAGGAAATGAACGCCTCCGGTTTGGCGCCAAAGGTGGGATAACCGCGTGGCGCTTCCTGCCAAACGTAAGGCTGGCCCTGAAACAGATAGCCGTATTTGGCGGCGGAAATGAATTCCTGCGGCGTGCCGCAGTAATCGGTGTAATACGCCTCGCGCACACCGGTGAGCGCGACCATGGCGGTGTGGTGCCAGTCATCGTTCCAAAGACCGTCGAGATCGTCGCCTCCTTCGCTTCGCGGTTTCACCATCTTGGTTTCCTGCCGCTCGTTTTCGGCGACAAGAACGATGGATTTTTCGCCGGCGGCTCGGCGGGCGGCGCGCCCGATGGCGCCGATGATGTATTCCTCCGATTTATCGTGGATGCTTTGTGTCGCGTCGAAACGGAACCCGTCGAAATGGAATTCCTCGATCCAATAGCGCCCGTTGGTGATGAAAAACTCGCGCACCGGTCCGGAGTTGCGGCCGTCGAAGTTGATGGAATCGCCCCATTCGTTGGCGCGCTCACGATTGACATAATCGTCGGAGAAGGCGCCGAGATAATTGCCGTCCGGGCCGAAATGGTTGTAAACGACGTCGAGGATCACGGCCAGGCCCACCGCGTGCGCCCGGTCGACGAAAAACCGCAGATCGTCCGGCGCACCGTAAAGATGACACGGCGCGAACAAATTTACGCCGTCGTAACCCCAGCCGAAGTTGCCGGGAAAATCCGCGATCGGCATCATCTCCAGCAGCGTGATGCCGTCCTCCTTGAGCAGCGGCAATTTTTCCGCCGCCGCGCGCCACGTTCCCTCCGGGGTGAAGGTGCCTATATGAAACTCGTAGATGATCTGGCCGGCGAGTTGCACGCCGCGCCAGCTCTCGTCCGACCATTCAAATTCCGTTGGATCGACAATCACCGATGCACCGTGCGGCCCGTCTGGTTGACAGCGCGACGCCGGATCGGGATAAAGCTGCTCGCCGCCATCGATCCGGAAGCGATAACTATCCCCGGCGCGTGCTTGAGCGATGCCGGAGAAATAACCGTTTTCTTCCGCGCGCAATGGAGAGCTTTTGGCGCGCGGCGCGCTTTCCAGGACGATGTCGATCTTGCGAGCTTTCGGCGCCCAGACACGGAAGTGGGTTTCGCTCGGGCTGATCAACTCCGCGCCGATCGGGTAGCGTCGTTCCGGGTCGCCATCCATCGTGCCCTGTTGGAGCGGGCGCGGACTCTGGACGGGCGCGGTTTGCGTTTTCATTCAGTGGCAGGGCCGAAAGGCGAACGTGGCCGGAATTAGACAACCGCGCAAGAAAAGGCCGGGCGCAAGATTAACGATCGTTCGCGCGCACCGTCATCCGCCGCCGGCGGACGCGGTCTTCGGTGGTGAATTGCCTATGACTTCAATCCAGACGCGGGCCATGCCTTCGCGCACAATTCCCAGCTCAATGGCCGCTTCCTTGCAGATGTCGATCTTGGCGCGGCGATGGGTGATGCCGCGGTCGGTGATGCGGACAAAGACGCTTTTGCCATTCTTTGGGTTGGTCACGCGAACGAGCGTGCCGAGCGGCAACCGGTTGTGCGCGGCCGTTAACTCGGTTTTTCCCGCTCGCCGGCGGGCGAGCGATGCGCGCGGCACGTCGTACCAAACGGCGTAAACTTCGGTGGCGTGCGGCGATGGTTTCGCGGACGAACCGCTCCGATTTGTGTCGCCGCGCCCGTGCAGTCCAAAGCCGCTCGCCAACTCCGCCGCGGCCAACAGTGCGGCCATTGTCAGGGCAGAGAATTTCGCGCTCATGTTACATCGACAACTGCATTTGCTCGGCTTGCCGCGCGCCCTCGACCTCGCCGCGGCCCATGATGTCGCGGATTTTTTGGCTCAGCTCGTGCGGCGCGAAAGGCTTTTGCAAAAGCTCCACCCGCGGGTCGAGCATTCCATCGCCCAGATCGGTATCGGAATAACCGGAGACGAAGAGCACCTTCATCTCCGGCCGGAGATAGGAGAGCGTTTCGGCGAGCTCCTGGCCGCTCATGTAGGGCATGACGACGTCGGTGATCAAAAGATCGATCGCGTCGTGAAAATTTCCGGCCAACTCGAGCGCTTCCCGGCCGTTGGCCGCGCAGAGAACGTGGTAGCCCTGTTCTTCGAGCACGTCGCAAACGAGTTCGCGCACGATCTCCTCGTCTTCGACCACGAGAACGGTCTCGGAAGCTTTGCCATGCTCGATAGGCGGGGGCGGTTCCCGCTCGTAGTCAACCGGCGCGTCCTCGTGTGGCAGAAAAATCCGGAACGTAGTTCCGCGGCCCGGCGCGGTCTCCACTGAAATGGCGCCGCCGCTCTGGCGCACAATTCCGTAAACGGTAGAAAGACCGAGGCCGGTGCCTTTGCCCGGACCTTTGGTGGTGAAAAACGGTTCAAAAATTCGCGATTTGGTTTCCTCATCCATGCCGGCGCCCGTGTCGGTCACCGCGAGGACCACATAACGGCCGCTCGACAGTGGATTGGACATGTGTCCATCCGGCCCCGTGCCATCGAGCTCGACGTTGCCGGTGCGAATGGTGAGGGTGCCGCCGTTGGGCATGGCGTCCCGCGCGTTCACGCTCAGATTAAGCAGCACCTGTTCGAGCTGGTTCGGATCGGCTTTGACCCGGCCGTCACGCGCCGCCGGAATCGTTTTCAAGTTGAACCGCTCGCCGATGACGCGCTGGAGGAGTTGCTCCATGTCGACGACGAGCCGGTTAAGGTCGATCACACGCGGCAGGAGCAATTGTTTGCGACTAAAAGCGAGCAATTGCCGCGTGAGCGTGGCTGCCTGCTCGCCGGCGCGCGCTATGAGCTCAGCGTGCTCGCGCACGACGCCATCGTCGCCGGCACGTTTCGCCAGGAGCTCGGCGTAACCGACAATCGCGGTAAGCAAATTGTTGAAGTCGTGCGCGACGCCTCCGGCCAGTCGCCCGACAGCTTCGAGTTTCTGCGCGTGCCGCAATTCGTCTTCGCTCTTGCGCAACGCTTCCTCGGCGGCGCGGCGCTCCTCCATTTCGCGAATGAGATTGTCCCGTTGCCCAAAAAAGGTGCGAATGGTCCGGGCCAGCTCGCCGAACTCGGAGTTATCCCGGCACATCGGCTCGATCCGGGCCGGATCATTGTGCTTGAGGCCGGCCATGATCGTGCGCAGCGGGCGGCGCACCCAGCGGACGAGCGAACTGGAAAGCAAAAGTAAAAGGAGCAGCGCAAAAACAATGAGCGCGAGAAAGAAGGTCTCGCTTTCGCGGTTCAATTCCTGCACCACGGGGGATTCACTCTGCACGACCAGGCGCGCCACCGGTTTGCCGTCCCAACCGGGCAAAAGCCGGTCGAAGGTAATCGAGCCGTTGCGCTCGTCGTTCTGCGTCTTGATCGATTGATCGCCCAGCGGCAGGATGTCGATCTTGTCGCCGAGCGCGATCGCCATTTCGTCCAGCGTCGGGCGGTTCCATAAGCGGCCGGCAAAAAAGTAACCGCGCCCCGGCGTCGCCCGGCGAAAATCGCGCGACGGATGGACCGTGCCCGCCCGAATCTCCATCAGGCCCTGGGGGAGTTGAATGAAAAAGTGCCGCAACGCCGCCGAGGCGAAAATCCCGGCCATCTGCTCGGAGGGAATGGGGAGGCCGTCGAGGTTCTCTTCGTTCAAATTGTTGCGCTCGTAAAAAGGCGTGCCGTCGCTCTGATAAATCCAGACGGCGTTAGCGCGATAGGCGCTGAGCTCGGCGGCATTGATGTTGTCGGTGCACCAGGAAAGGTTCTGCGTCCGCAGCGCGTAGACCATGTGGTCGAGGCAGGTGTAATCGGCCACGAAGGTGCGGAGCGGTTCGCCGCTGCGCTGCAGGAAGTCGTCGAAGGAACGATTGCGCTCGATGAAACGCTGCTGGGCGATGCGGCGGAACTTGATCTGGTCGAAGGTGCGAAAAGCGATGACCCCCGCGAGAAAGGTGATCACCACCACTCCCAGCAACAAAATAATTTTCGTCTGGACCTTCATCGCCCTGCACGTGCGGCGCCATCCGCGGCCCCGTGGTTGGGACGGGGTTATTCCCCGGTTATTCCCAACTATTTAACTATTTATTCGTGCAGACGTTGTTCTTTAAGCGCCACAATTTTCAGATTTCCGTCCTGTGGCTGGAGGGTCCAGAAGTTGCGCGTTTTCCCGCGGACGGCGTGCTTTTTGTCCTGGACCTCAAACGCGATCGTGAATTGCACCTGGGTCTCCCGCTCGTGCGCGCCGGGCAAAACTGTCACTGAATCGAGCAGCAGGTAATGGCGTCGCGGCCAGCGTTTGACGTAATTTTGCGTGTCGCGCCAGACAAAATCGCGCGCCACCCGGCCATGATCGAAATACTCGACCGGGAACAGGTAATAGCCGACCTGAAGATCGACATCGTTACTTTCCGCGTCGCGCAAATAATCGCGCACCAGCTTGGTGATCTGCTCCGCGGGTGCGGCTGGACTCGTCATGGCCGGCGAAGATTCCGGCGACGGTGTCCCGCCGTTGGTGCCCGGCTTTTCCTGCGCGGGTGGTGGTTCCGCCGGCGGCGGCGGCGCTTCGCGGGCGGCATCGCTTTTCAATACCGGCACATCGGGCCAGTTTTGCTCCGGGCTTTGGCTGGCATTGACCAGCGCGACGTCGAGCGAATTGGCGGTCGCCTCGTCGAGCTGGCCGGTCACATCAAATCCCTTGCGCGTCTGGTAGCGTTTCAGTGCGTCCACCAGCTCCGGCTTCATCTGCCCGTCGACATCGCCGAAGTAAAGGTTGCGTTTGCGCAGCTCCTCCTGCGCCCGCCGGATCGGCTCATCAGCATGCAGCGGCGGCGCCAGGACCGCCAGCATCGCCACGCCCAAGAGTAGGCTTCTCCGCATCGTTAGGCCAAATCGAGCACGACTTGCGCGAATGACAAGGGCAGCTTCAAAGAGTTGGCTGGGGCCCAGAAACTTCGCGAACCCACTGGATGTGCCGTGGCAAATGCATTCGGACGAACGTCAAATGTTTAGATACGAGCGCATTTCCTGCCCATTTCGCATGCCCGATTCTCTTCCTAGATTGGCCCCTTCTTTCATCCGCTCCACGTGTGACGCGAGACACTCTATTACGGTAGCATTCGCCCAACCGGTACCCTTAATCTGTTGGAAGTCTTGATCGGTAATTTCAAAGTTCTCTAGCGGCATTTGCTTATAGTACGGGCTGGCGCGTGAATCGAGTAGTACCCAAATGCGCCGATTTTTCCAAGGGAAGCATGCCAGGTGAAATTCTTCACGTTTGACTAGCTCGAGCCGTGTGATCGGTTTCGCCGAATTTTGAGCCTCTAAGGCCTGAATAACTGACCATTCTCTCTTGGCCTGCGGCGACTCCGGGTCGTTCTCGCATGTCGGGCTGACAAATACAGAGGCAAGAAACAGACTGAGATACAGCGTTTTGCCCGCGGTCACGGCAATTTCGGCTGAAGTTGAGAACCGGCGTCCGAGTCGCCCGGGTCGAATCTCTTCAGTTTGTCCGGTACCGAGGCAGGGCACAGAAGACAGGGGTCAGATCTAAACATTTGACATTTCAGTAAGGACCTTGCGAGTGGCAGTAGCGTCGTGCGCCGAGCGCGTTCGGCGGATCCTTTGTGCGACGGCCGCGTAATCGAGCCCGCCAAAGAGCTCACCAATCTCGCGAAGCGATTTGTCTCCTGTCTCCCAAATCATCCACATGGCCAGGTTGCGCGCATGCAATCCACGGCCGCCCCGGCTCAGCAACCGTCTCACATCGAGCCCATGCTTGCGCGCCACTTTGTCTAAGACCTCGTGCGGCTCGAGCTTGCGCTCGGCACGCCGCACCGATGTGATCTCGCGCCGCTCTTTGTGTAAACCCTTTACACGATCGCGCAGTTTTTGCACAAAGCCTTCATCGCCCAGGACCGCCTGCCACTGCACGGCTTCAAAGGGATTACCAATCTCGCGTACCAAACCTTCCTCGACAAAACGCCGATAGCGCAATCTCTCCGCGCGTTTGGCTCCGCCCAGTTCGCCCAATACCATTTGCTCTTCGACAAAGGGAAATTGCCGCCTCAAACCCGCATACCCGGCGTAACTGCTCCATTTGCATCGACGCAACCGGGCCCGCCGCTCGGCTGGATTGCCGCG